>Ga0193965_1000023_pt1 | contig 63908 bp, 72 predicted proteins | sample FB_8_MG_FD_140330 | JGI IMG/M metagenome (GOLD analysis project Ga0193965, IMG submission 140330) | Microbial mat bacterial communities from the Broadkill River, Lewes, Delaware, United States - FB_8_MG | ecosystem: Environmental > Aquatic > Freshwater > River > Microbial mats | place: USA... | reverse complement strand
TCTTAAAATGAAAATATAAATTTTTTGAAAATAACTTGAAATAAAATAAAAAAGTGAGTATAATAATGTCAATAGTTGGGACAAAAAAGAGGAGCGGATACTCCTCTAGTTTGTTTTTAATACAATCTTTCTGCTAAAAGCAGAATAATTATAACAATTTTTATGATCGTTGTCATTTGTTATAACCTCCTTAAAAGGCTGACCCTGTCCCACCATTCAAAGAAAACTGAGAGAGTAGCGTCAACTGCTCAAACAGTTTTCACCTTCACAAATACAATATCAAATAAAATCGCCAACTATTGAAAGTTGAGTATATCGAACTCTGTCTTAAAATGAAAATATAAATTTTTTGAAAATAACTTGAAATAAAATAAAAAAGTGAGTATAATAATGTCAATAGTTGGGACAAAAAGAGGAGCAGTTACTCCTCTAGTTTGTTTTTAGAATAACTTTTCTGCTAATAGCAGAAGTATTATAACAATTTTAATTAGTAATTCCATTTGTTATAACCTCCTTAAAAGGCTGACCCTGTCCCACCTTCCAAAAAGCTGTTTGAGCAGTTGTCGCTGCTTTTACAGTTTTACCTTCACAAATACAATACCAAATAAAATCGCCAACTATTGAAAGTTGAGTATATCGAACTCTGTCTTAAAATGGAAATATAAGATTTTTGAAAATTAATTGAAATAGATACAATGGTATATGAACTCTTTAGATTGAGTGATGAAGAGATTAAGATTGTTGATGGTGCTTAAACTAGTGTTATGATATTTAAAAAAAGGAAAGATTATTACTACATACAAACCAAAATTTTTAGAAAAATGGGCTTTTAAAAAATTACATTTACTAAATGAAAAAAAAGGAAAGATACAGTTACACTCACCTTATTTATTGATATTTTTGGCTTTTCTGATTGGTTTTACTTTTTCCGTACCATTAGTTATGATAGATGAGTATTATTCTTCTTCAGATATAGTTTTGTTTGGCATGGAATGGTTTGAGAAATATATAGTGATAGCTATTTGGTCAATTATCTCATCTGTAATAGAACTCTATTTAATTTTTAAACTGAGTATTTATATGGTTCATAATATGACATCAAATTACGGATATGATTATAAGACATTATCAGATAGTTATATTTTAGGATTTGATTTTTTACTTTCAAGGTTGGTGGTGGGTGTTGAAGAACCGCCAATTATACTTGATGGTATCAATGCGTATCAAAATCATAATAAATTTAAAAAGTTTTTAAAAAAGTTTTTTTATACGATTAGAATTACCCTTTCAAATACAATAATGAAAATAATTATTAGAAAAATATTTATACAAAATGGTCTAAGAATAAATATAGAGTGGATATCTACAATTGTTATAGGATTTTGGAATGCGATTGCCTTATATCTATTATTTAAAAAAGTGAGAAATATACTTGAAGATATGAAACAGATAGACAGAGTTTTGGATAGATTAGATTTAGATAAAAAAAATGATGATATTGAAATATATTATAGACTGATAGCAAATTTATTTGTTATAGCAGAGCACAATGTACCTACATTACAATATTTATATTTTGAATTAAAAAAAAGATATCCACTTGGTAATACCGATATAATGTTAGATTCCTATGAAGATTTATTGAAAATTTTGGAAAACAAAGAGTTTAAAGAATTAAAGAAAATAAAAAATATCTATGATACTATTATTGGTATAAGTAATTTAAAAAATCAAAAAGCAACTCAATTATCAAAAGAATTGACAACATTATTGACGCTAAAAGATTCTAAAAAGTTGTGATATATACAGAGTGTGAAATAAGATACTAAATTGATAATACGGTGAATACAGCAGTTCATGGAAGTATATTTTTAATACTTATACATAATATTCAAAAGTATCATATCAATTCCATCATTTGGTTCTTTTATAGATCCATTGGAATTATGAAAATAAGCAAGTTGGAAATCTATCATCTCTTTCTTGAGTCCTATTCCAATTCTGTCATCAAATTGGAAATAGGTTGAGAGGTTTTTCGTATCAGCCATTGTATCTGAAAACAAACTGACTCCAACTCCTGCAAATAGATAGGTACCAAAATTTTTTCTTTGGATTAAATTGTATTGAAATACGGGTGTTATAGAAAAGTTGTAGATATCTTTTTGATCAAAATCAAATCGTGTCGTTGAAAAATCAAAGTACCCATCAAATTGTAAACTATCAGTTAAAGAAACTTTTTCTTTAAAATTCTTTTGTACTGATATTCTTTGTAAATCTTTATTACCCATTGTTTTTCCGATGGACAAACCCATAGAATCAATATAAGCGTTTTTATCTTTTAAAAGTATATTTTCTGTTTTATTTTGCTGAGTAGCAATAATATTACTTTTTACAATCTTAGGGAAAGGTTTTTGAAAAGTAGTATACAATATTGCCTCATTTGATTGTGTCAAATCATAATCAAAGTTTCCTCTAAAAGGATCTAATGCTTTCATCTCTTTACTTAATTTATTTTTAGCAGTATAAACTTCTTTTTTTGTACTATATATACCTTGCGTAACCATAAAAAAACCGCTATCACTTTTGAGTATAAAAATTGGTTTTTTACTATTTTGTAATTTGTTCTTTACAAAATCTTTTGCATTTGAATATGAAGAGTAAGAAGCTACAATAATTGATTGATTATTTGTTAGATGATTTGCACATAGAGTAACGATTAGAAAGAAAAAAAGAGTAATGAGTTTCATATAGTTAGTATCCTTGATAAATTGAGATTAATTATACCAAGTATATTGACAAAAAGAGTTGAAGGGTACAAAACAGCAGTATACTCTATCAGAAATTTATTATCTCAATAAATTTCTGATTGTACACACTCAATTATTTTAAAAGTGGATCGGTTACACCCATCACATACATACCAATAAGCCCAATGATACCAGCCACTAAACAATAGTAAAGAGTAGGGATAATAGTTCTTCTAAGTGTTTCACCCTCTTGATCGAGTAGACCAACAGTTGCTGAAGCTGCCACAACATTATGAATCGCTATCATATTTCCAGCTGCTGCTCCCACCGCTTGAAGGGCTATCATAAATGCAGTTGATACACCAAGTGCATCTGCTACACCAAATTGAAACTGAGATAACATCATATTTGATACCGTATTAGACCCCGCAATAAATGCACCCAAAGCCCCAATCATAGGAGAAAACAGAGGAAAAATATCACCCACTGAAGTAGCTACAAAATTTGCCATAGCTACAGGCATAGAGTCAAAACCAGCACCATTTACACCAGAGTTGATCAAAATTCTCACTAATGGAATAGTAAAGACAAGTACAAAACCAGCACCAAGCATCACTTTTGAAGATTCACCTATAGCTGCTTTCATCTCTTTAAATTCCATTTTGTGGAAGAAGTAAGTGATGAGTACAACAAATACCAAGATACCACCTGGTAAATATAATGGAGTGATTGTATATCCTATCCCTTCACCTAAAATATCTTTAAATGGAATGACCCAAGATTTTACAAATGCTTTTGCATCATCTGAAACTCTTGTAAGAACCAATATAGCAGCCACTAAAACATATGGAATCCACGCTTTTGTCAAAGACATAGGTACTTTATCTGTCATAGCATCAAGTTTCATCTCAAATTTACTTACCCATTCAACTGGCCACTCCTCTTTTGGAGCAAAATCCCATGTATTTTTTGGAAGTAAAAATCTTTTTTTAGCAGCTAATACAACAACAGGAAGTCCCACTAAAGCACCTACTAATGATGGAAACTCAGCTCCCAAAAATACACCTGTAAGGGCATAAGGTACAGTAAATGCTAATCCACCAAAAATTGCAAATGGTAAGATAGAAAGTCCTTCAAACCAAGACTTGTTTTTACCAAAAAATCGTGTCATCATCATAATCATAAACAATGGAATCAGTGTTCCAGTAATAGCATGAACGATAGCCACTTCAGAGGTGATAATCTGTAAATACACATCCCAACTAGAACCCATAGAGCTTAAAGTTGCTCCAATCCCCTCAGAATCAAGACCTTTATTTACACCAATTAAAATAGGAGTACCAACAGCACCAAAAGATACAGGAGTAGACTGAATCATCATCCCTATCATAACAGCAGCCATAGCAGGAAAACCAATAGCCACAAGAAGTGGTGCAGCAATCGCAGCAGGTGTCCCAAAACCAGAAGCACCCTCAATAAACGAACCAAATAACCAAGCGATAATAATCACCTGAACTCTTCTATCTGGACTTACATTGTTAAATCCGTGTCGAATAGTGGTCATAGCTCCTGAGTGTTTCAAAGTATTGAGTAATAAAATTGCCCCAAAGATAATCCATAAAACAGCTATAGTGATAAGAAACCCTTGTATTGAAGAGGCTAATACTCTATTGAAAGTAACCTCCCAAACATATAATGCAACCAATGCAGTTGTGATAAACACCACAGGCATCGCAATCTTCGCAGGTAATCGAAATCCTACTAAAAGAACTGCAGCAACCAAAATAGGTAAAACTGCAAATGCAGCTTGAATACTAATATCCATAATTTTTCCTTTTAATTTTTTATTAATAACGATGGTAGTCTATATATATAATATTCCTATAACATTCTAATTTACAATTAACATAGAAGAAGATAAAATTCCAATTGTAGAAAAAGGAAACAAAATGACACAATTAGTAGATCCAACAGTAGTACATACCGTATCTGAACTTATTCAGTTATCGGTTGCACCTGTTTTTCTTGTGGCTGGTGTAGCAGGACTTTTGAATATATTTACTGGAAGATTGGCTCGTATTATGGATCAGGTATATAAGCTGGATGAATTTGAGAAGTCTGAAGATATTACATCGTATTCTATTTCAAGAAGAAAGTTTTTAACTATGAGAATGTCCAATATTAATCTAGCGATTTTTTTCTCTACAGCGACTGGGCTTTTTGTTGCTTTGGTGATTGTGATTATGTTTTTGAGTACTTTACTTGATTTTGAAACATCGGTTATAATCTCTGTATTATTTATACTTGCGATGTCTTCTCTTATCGTTGCATTGTTGGTTTTTTTAAAAGAGATTCATTATACGACCTCATTTATCAAAACAAAAAGAGATAAAAACAACAATAGAATAGGATAAGACAAGAAGATCTTTAGAGCTTTTTTATCTTATCTATCTCATCTCTGAGTCGAATCGCTTCTTCAAAATTGAGATCTTTTGCTGCTTGTTTCATCTGAGTATTGAGTTCTAAAAGCATCTTTTTTCGTTCCGATGCTGGCATTTTATTGAGTTTGTCCATTTTGAGAGCAACATCATCATACTCTTCCATTTTTAAATCTTCATCAAGTTTCCGTATAGTTGTAGTAGGAGTGATACCATGCTTTTTATTGTGTTCTTCTTGAATTTTTCTTCTTTTTGTTGTGGTATCGATCGCAAACTGCATACTATCCGTGATCCGTTTATGAAATAATATAACACGACCATTACTATTTCTAGCAGCTCGCCCTATAGTTTGGATAAGACTTGTTTTACTTCGTAAAAATCCCTCTTTATCAGCATCCAAAATAGCCACAAGGGAAGCTTCTGGAATATCAAGCCCTTCTCTTAAAAGATTTATACCTATAAGGACATCAAATTGTCCAAGTCGTAGTTGTCGTATGATTTGATTTCGCTCAATTGCATCTATCTCACTATGAAGATATTTAACCTTGATACCCAAATCACTATAATAACTTGCTAACTCTTCAGCCATCTTTTTGGTCAAAACGGTTACCAAGACTCTTTCGTTTTTAGCCGTTACTTTTTTGATCTCATCATGTAAAAGCTCTACTTGAAACTCACTATCTTTGAGCTCTATAACTGGGTCTAAAAGCCCTGTAGGTCGTATGATTTGATGGGCTATTTCCGATGACATATCAAGCTCTAAGTCATTTGGTGTAGCACTCACAAATAAAAAATTTGCTTTTTTATTGATATATTCATCAAACTTCAGAGGTCTATTATCCAAAGCAGATGGTAAGCGAAATCCATAATCGACCAAAACCTCTTTTCTACTTCTATCTGCTGCGTGCATCCCTCTAAATTGAGACAAACTTACATGCGATTCATCAACTATAAGCAGATATGGTTTATCCATCGCTTCAAAATAATCTATCAAAGAGTAGGGCGTTTCACCCACTTTTTTATCGGTCAAAAGTCGTGCATAGTTTTCTATCCCTTTACACATACCAGTAGCTTCTATCATCTCTAGGTCGAACTCAACTCTTTGTTTAAGTCGTTGGTATTCGACATGTTTTTCCTCTTTTTGGTAGTACTCCAATCGCTCGCCCAACTCTTCTTCTATAGACTCGACAGCTTTTGCTAATCTTTCTTGAGAGACCACAAATGGATTGACACTATAGATGGTCACCTCTTCGAGTTCTTGTGAAAGATGATTTGTCATATATTCGAGTTTTCGAATAGATTCTATCTCATCTCCAAAAAATTCAAGTCGTATAAATTCATCTTCAAAATAGGCAGGAAATATATCCAATACATCCCCATTGACTCGAAACTCTCCCCTATCAAAAAACTTATCATTTCTTTTATATCCCATCTCTACGAGTTTTAAAAGCATTGCTCTTTGTGAATACTCCTGCCCCTGCTCCACTTTTTGGACATTTCTTTTGTACTCTTCAGGATTACCAAGACCATAATTTGCAGATACAGATGCCACACAGATAATATCTTCAAAACTCAAAAGTGAAGAGGTGGTACTAAGGCGTAATCTCTCTAGCTCACTATTTATAGAGCTATCTTTTTCGATAAACAAATCACTACGAGGGATGTACGCTTCAGGCTGATAATAGTCATAATAAGAGATAAAATATTCTACATGATTATCAGGGAAAAACCCTCTAAATTCTGAGTATATTTGAGCTGCCAAAGTTTTATTGTGAGTCATAATCAGTGTAGGCATCTGCGTAGCTTCTATCACTTTTGCCATAGTGTATGTCTTACCACTTCCTGTGACTCCTAGAAGGGTATTGTATTTGTTTCCACTAACGATACTTGCTGTTAGTTTTTCGATTGCTTCTGGTTGGTCTCCTGCTGGAGAATAAGGTGTGTGTACTTTAAATGGTGTCATTCGAGGATTATATCAAATTTGATATTAGTATGTAATTTATAAAAATAGGTATCTTTCAATATAAAGTATACTATAATACAAAAAATCCAAGGAATAATGATGACTGATATAAAAGATGAACTTAAAGAGATAATTTTGGAGACTATGATTCCAGAATCTGAAGAGTACTTACAAGAATTACACACAGAATATAAAGATACTACAATTCCAGAAGAGGAGAAAGAAGCTATTCGAGATATGGAGTCTTTTCTTGTGGAACTTGAAAATATTTTACTAGCAATTGAACAAAATAAAATTACTGATGATGAAGCGCATGAGATATTTCAAAAAATAACTATTATGATTAATGAACATTCGGAATTACACTAAAAATTTTATCTTATTAGCAACTTTTGCTGTTGCTAATTTTGAAAATAGGAGTAAAGAAAAACTAATAAAAGTTTATATTGATCAATTTTTCAATTTATTGATTTTATGATATAATTAATATCATCCAAAGGTTGCTAATGAAAAAAGTTATATTATTTATATTTATATGTGCTGCATTGGTAGCTTCGCCTACTCCAAATAATAATGAAATTTCAAAAAATAAATTTACACAAATAGAAAAAGAATATATTGCATCTCATACTTTAAAATTTGGGATGATTAGTGATTATTATCCTTTTAGTTTTAAAGAAAATAATAAAATAGATGGGTTTTCATATGATTATATCAATTTAATTATGCAAAAAAGTGGACTTCGAATACAAATAGAGATGGATAATTGGAGTCATACTCTTGAAAAATTTAAAGCAAAGAAAATTGATATGATAAATGGTATATCTTATAAAAAAAGTAGAGAATCTTTTACAAATTTTTCCAAATCCTATTTTGAGATATCAAATGTGATTTTTGCTAGAAAGGGGGAACTTAATAACTACAGTGGTTTTGAATCATTAAGAGGAAAAAAAGTAGGTATAACGAAAGATATCTACTATTACAACAATATAAAATCTTTGGGACTTTTTGATCTTGTAGAATTTAAAAACTCAAAGGATAAAATGCAAGCATTGGCTTATGAAAAAGTAGATGCTATATTTAATAATCTTATTAGTGGTCAAAAATATATTAAACGTGCTGGTTATATAAATATAAAGATTATTGAAGAGCTTGATAGTAACATAGTAAAAAAAGAAGATTTAAGAATAGGGATTGTAAGAGAAAATAAAATATTATTTTCGATTATTAATAAATCTATGCTAAACATTACAAGAGAAGAAAAAGAGAGTTTATACAACAAATGGTTTGCAGCAAAAATCGAATCTAAACAGAACGAAAACAATATTAACTTAACCAGTGAAGAAAAAGCATATCTGAAAGAAAAAAAGCAGATAAATATGTGTACAGATCCAGACTGGATGCCATTTGAAAAAATTGAAAATGGGAAACATATCGGATTGGCTGCTGATTATATGAAACTTGTAGAAAATAGTATTGATATTCCTATTATACTTATCAAAACAAAGAGTTGGACAGAATCTATACAAAAAGCGAAACAAAGAGAATGTGATATATATTCAATGGCTTCTATAACGAAAGAGCGTAAAAAGTATATGAAGTTTACATCACCCTACTTAGATACACCTATTGTTATAGCAACAAAAATAAAGGAACAATTTATAGATAATATAAGTCAAATTTTAGATAAAAAAATTGGTATTGTTAAAGGTTATTCAATTGCTACTATCTTAAAAGAGAAATATTCCAATATTAATATTGTAGATGTTGATTCAATAAATGATGGACTTAGACAAGTAGAAAGTGGAAAAATATTTGCTTTTATAGATAATTTGACAACTATAAATTATGAAATAAAAAAAAGATTTAAAGATACAATTAAAGTTTCTGGAAGATTAGATACTCGCATTCAATGTAGCATAGCAACAAGAAATGATGAACCTATTTTAAATGATATAATTGATAAGGTTATCGTAAGTATAGATGCAAATATAAAAGAAAAAATGTTTCAAAAATGGGTAAATTTTTCTAAAACAGAAACAATAGTAGACTATACGCTGATTTGGTATATACTTATGGCTGTATCATTACTTATCTCTGTGTTCATATATCGACAATATAGTTTACATAAATCAAATAAAGATTTACAAATAGCTGTTGCAAATAAAACAAAAGATTTACAAAAACTCAACGAAAGTTTAGGGATCAAAATTAAAGAGGAGGTAGAAAAAAACCTTTGTATTCAAAAAAAACTTTTCAAGTCTGAAAAGCTAGCCGCAATGGGCGAGATGATAGGAAATATTGCACATCAATGGAGACAACCATTATCTGTAATCTCTACGGGTGCTACAGGGATGATGATGCAAAAAGAGTTTGGAATGTTAGATGATGAACAGTTTATGAAAATATGTAATACAATCAATGAAAATGCTCAATATTTATCACGAACTATAGATGATTTTCAAAATTTTATCAAAGGGGATAGAAGTAAAAAAATGTTTCTACTAAATTCTGAGATAAATAGTTTTTTACAATTAGTCGAGGGTACGATTAAAAAACATGATATTTCGGTGATTCAAAATATGCAAGATGATATACAAATAGATGGTTATGAAAATGAATTGACACAGTGCCTTATAAATATATTTAATAATGCAAAAGATGCACTCAAAGATACTACACAATCTTTAGAAAAAAGATATATATTTATCGAAACATCTTTAGAAAAACAAAGAGTATGTATCTCTATAAAAGATAATGCAGGTGGGATACCTAAAGATATTATTTCACATATCTTTGAACCCTATTTTACAACCAAACATAAAACACAAGGTACAGGTTTGGGACTTCATATGACATACAATCTAATTGTAGACGGTATGAAAGGGAATATTGAAGCGAATAATATCTCTTATGAGTATGAAGGTGTAGAGTACCAAGGTGCGGAATTTATCATTTGCATCCCTATTGGATAAAAATATTACACTCTAAAAAGGGTATTTTTTATTTTACATGGTCTAATAAAAAATTATAAGATGAATTAATTGAAGTAAATTTATCTTTTTCTTCCCCTTTATATACATCAGGATGGTATTTTTTTGCCATATTTCTATACTGTTTTTTAATATCAGATTTTGTAAGTGTTTCAAGTGTACGCTTCGATTCAAAAAGATTGATAATATGCTTTTGCACAATATCTTCATTTGAAAAATTTCCTTCTCCAAATTGCTTTTTAAATTCTGCTTGTTGTTTTTGTTTTTCAAGTTGGTTGATGATAAATGTATAAAATATATTATTCAAAAGTAAAATGATCAAAAATGCAAATGTAAAACCAAAACCAAAAACTATCCAGTTTCCAATGAAAAGAAAAAGTGCGAGTTTGTTGATGATTTGTAAAGTTTTGATTTGACTTTTTTTAGGAACTAACATCAATGAATTAAAATATCGTATGATTATCACTATTTGTAAAAATAAAAATATGTACAATGGAATAGTGAGTGATACTTTATTTATAGAAATATCAAACCATAGCAGATAGAGTATTGGAAATGAGCTGTAGAGAAAAACAGAATGAAGTCTATTGGAAAAATTATCCATTGTTTTATTTGGAAGTCTATTCTCTTTGATAAAAATCTTTTTTAAGAGTAAAAAGATAAGAGCAAAAATGATGGCGAATGTTTTTTTTATCATATTATGTTCACTTTATAAATTATTTTATTTGGAGTGTATCTGAAGATATCTTTATTTATTATGAGCAAAATCAACTTTTAGATTTTGTAGGAATACGTATAACAAACTCTGCTCCTGTATAGTTTTTTTCTTCATAGTCATAAGAGAGATTATCTACTTCTATAGTCCCACATAAACCATCTACTATTAGATTATATGTCATATGGAGTCCTAGACCTGTCCCTTGTGATTGGTGTTTGGTTGTAAAATACGGCTCAAATATTTTATTGATAACTTGATCTGATATACCCAGAGCATTATCTCTTATTTTTATAGTAGCTATATCATTTTCAAGTGAAGTTGTAATAAAAATAAATTTTTTTTCAATATTTTTTTCTGCTAATGCATCTTTGGCATTATTAAATATATTTATCAAACACTGTGTGAGTTCATTTTCATAACTATCTATTTGTATATCTGATTCTATCATACTAATAACATTTATTGTATGACTTTTTATCGAACCTTCAACTAAGTTTAAAAAACTATTGATAGTATTTTTTAATAGAAATAACTTTTTAGTTCCATCCCCTTTGATAAAGTTTCTGAAGTCATCTATAGTTTTAGATAAATATTGAGCATTGTCATTTATGGCGGTACATGTCTTATTAAAATGTGCATCAGATAAACATCCATATTCTTTTTGGAGCATCATTCCAGTAGCACCCGTAGAGATTACAGATAAGGGTTGTCTCCATTGATGAGCTATATTTCCTATCATATCACCCATAGCAGCCAATTTTGATTGTTCCATTAGTATTCTATCTTTTTCAAATACTTTTTTTGATTCGATAACAACTCTTTGTTCCAGATTTTCATTGAGTGTCTGAAGTTCTGCTGTTTTTGTATTTATCATTATCTCCAAATTTTCATTCAGATTTTTGAGTTTTATTCGTGATATAATCTCTTGTGTAATGTCATGTAAGGTGATAATGACAACAGATTCATTGTTTTCCTCATCAATTAAAGACTCTGAAACTTCTATTGAAAAATGATTTTTTTTACCATTTTGCTTGATAATAGCTTTATAATTTTTATCTGGATTTAAGAGAATATAACTAGTCCATCGTATATTATCGACAAAACTTCCTTGGATATATTCATCATTTGGTACATCATTTTCAAACATATCACATATACAACTATAATCTTGATTGAACTCTTTCAATGTATTGTAGTCATTTAAAAATTTAAATAATTGAGTATTAGCATCTCTCATATTTTCACCATCACTTACTATGATGATATTAGGTTGGGCATCGAGGATTGCTCGGATAGATTTTTTTTGTTTTTCTTGCTTTTTGAGATTGTCGTGAAGATCAATATTAAGGATATGCAAATTTTTACTATCTTCATTTATATTTTTGGATATAGCATAACCTAATAATAAAACAATAAAAATAATAACGACAATAAGAAGAATCTTAAGTTGTAAATATTTTATTTTATCATGTTCTATTTTTTTATTGAGTCTATTTAAATCTATCTCTCCTTCATAGAGTAAACGCTGAATATTTTCTGACATTCTATTGAAAAATGCTGGTAAACTTTTGTAATATCTTCGTATTTTTCTTTCGATTTTTTCTTTCTCTTTTATTTTTTTTTGCTTCAAGAGAGTGTCTCTTTTCATGAGCATCGTATCAAGTTCATTCATCATAATTTTTATATCATTCAATTTGGGCTCTATATCAATAGCTTCTATTGAAAATGATTCTTTTGTATCTTTTTTATACGTAATTTTTTTAGTAGTATTTAAGTGTCCTGCAATATTAAGATACACTTTTCGTTCGAGTATTCCCCCATTTTTAATAACAGCAAGAGAACTTTTTGTAGTTTTTATCGAACTTTCAATATCATTTTTTATCAAGATTCTAGACTTTTCAGATGTAGTTGTAGTCGCTAACTCACTGAATAATGTTCTTATTTTTATAATGTCATAGGTGATAAATTCACTAATAGTCAATCTTGATTCAAGGTTTGTTGTTTTTTTATCTAGATCATAAATCAGTTTCGTAAATACTTGATTGAGAGAAAATAATACGATAAATCCTAAAAGAAAAACGATAATAAGATAAATCAGTTTTTTTACAGTATGGTTGTTTTTTGTTTTCATACCTTTTTATCTAAAACCGTACTTCTTCATAATCTTTTCTCCTTCTTTTGAGGCGGCTAAATTCATATAATCTTTTGCTATTGTAGGATGTTTTGAAAAACTTAATAAATTTATCAGCAATTTTTTGCGAGGAGCATACTTTTGATCTATCTCAATTATATCAATATATTTACCATTTTCTGACCAAAATGCAGTTGCTCTCCAATTTATAGAGAGATCTACTTTTTTATCTCGAAGTGCAATATTAAGATTTCGAGAATCAGTTCCTATTTGTACTGCCAAATCATATGCTTCTTCAAAGTATTCTTCTCCTTTATACTTGAAAAAGATTTTTTTTGTCATCCTTCCTATACTTCCACTTTTAGGATTGCACAAAATTGTATTTATATTTTCATCTATAACACTGTCAAGATTTTTTATATTTTTAGGGTTCCCTTTTTGGACAAAAATTGCTGCTTTATTAAAACCTATATATCTATTTTCTAAAAGATAACCATCTTTCAAATTACTTTTTATATAACTTGTGGATCCAGGAAGATATAAGTCACCTTTTTTAGAATAAGACAAAGACTCATAAAGATCTTTTGATCCACCTTGAATAATTTTTATCACACAATCATGTTTTTTCTCAATAATTTTTGCCATCTCTACCATAGGTTTTACCATAGTGATTCCACAATAAAATAATAAAACAGGTTTTGTAGAAGCAAGACTAAGTGTTGTAAACGTTAAAAGTAAGATGGATATAATTTTTTTCATAATAATCCTTTTAAGTAACAATATTCTATCAAAATTTTATATAAATGTTAATTGAAATCTACTTCTAATTCCCATAAATCACCTTGATTATAGTCAGAAGCACTTATATTACTAGGATCAGTAATTTGACTATTTTCAAGACCAAGTCTAACATATCCCCCATTTAAAAAGTAAATAGTTACAGTATCACCTGAAAATTCTACAGTTAAATTATAATAAGAAATTCCTGAAGCATAGGAATATGCACTACACTCGTATATTTTCCCATCAATATTAGTCTCTTCATATTCTGCAGCCATTGTAGCAGAAGATAGTACTACCCCTATAAATAAGAATATTCTTAAAATTTTTTTCATCTATTCTCCAAAGTATCTTTTTTTTCATTGCTATATTCTAGCAGTCTATAGAGAATCAAATTGTCTATAAACTATTACCTCATAACTACATATACTTTTTCAGTACATCAGGAATAGTAATAGTTCCATCTTCATTTTGATAGTTTTCCATCACAGCTACCATCGTTCTTCCTACTGCTAAAGAACTTCCATTTAATGTATGACATAGAGAGTTTTTCTTTCCATCTTTGTATCTTATTTTTGCTCTTCTTGCTTGAAATTCTCTAGTATTAGAAATAGATGAGATCTCTCTATAAGCATTTTGACCTGGTAACCACACTTCTAAATCGATAGTTGTAGCAGCACTAAATCCTAAGTCTCCTGTACATAATTGTACTTTTTGGTGAGGTAAGCCTAAAGATGTCAATAAATCACTTGCACAATTTACCATCTTTTCAAAAACCTCTGCTGATTGTTCTGGAGTAGTGATCGCTACCATCTCTACTTTGTCAAACTGATGTTGTCTTATCATCCCTCTTGTATCTCTTCCAGCACTTCCTGCTTCTTTTCGAAAACATGGTGTGTATGATGTAAGGAGCATAGGAAGTTCCTCTTTTTGAACTATCTCATCGTTGTAAAGATTAGTCAAACACACTTCTGCTGTTGGTATAAGATATAACTCTTCACCCTCAATTTTAAATAGATCATCACCAAATTTTGGTAATTGACCAGTGCCTTCAAGTGTATTTCTATTTGCCATAAAAGGGACATACCACTCTTCAAAACCTCTTTCTCTATTAAAATCTAAAAAGTAGTTGATCAAAGCTCGCTCTAATCTAGCTCCAATACCTCTCAATGCTGCAAATCTTGATTTTGCTAGTTTTACACCTCTTGTAAAGTCTATCATCCCATTGTTTTCACCAAGTTCCCAATGCTCTTTTGGCTCAAAAGTAAATGATGGTTTTTCACCAATAGTGCTAAGTACGACATTTTCACTTTCATCAGCCCCTAAAGGGACACTGTCATCAGGAAGATTTGGGATACCCATAGCGATATTTTGCATTGTAGCTTCTATATCTCTTACTTCATCTTCAAGTTCTTGTTTGGTTTGTTTTAATTTACCTATCTCTTCTTGAAGAGGAGCTATATCTTTCCCCTCTTTTTTATATGCACCAAATTGTTGAGAAAGTTTTTTTTGCTCTGCTTGACTAGACTCCATCTCTTTTCTTTTCTCTTTTGCTGTTTCTACTTGTGTTTTTAAATCAGACAAAGTCTCTGCTGTCACACCTTTTTTTGCTAAAGCAACACTTACCGCTTCAAAATCTTTTTGTAAAAGTTTTATATCTATCATCTGTTTTCCTCTTAAATTGTTTTTTTTATTATTTGGGTTATCTCTTCTTTTTTGACAAAATCAGAACCCATACTTACTATAAATTGACTCGCTTCTGCAACTGTTAATGTTGTTTCTTTTATTTTACTTTTGTCTACGATGACAGTATAACCACTCGTAGGATTTGGACTCGTGGGTACAAATAATACGAGAACATTTTCATATTTACTGAGTACATACGCAGGAACCCAAAGGTCATTTTTTGGATATTCTACAAGTACAACCTCTTTTTTATCATCTTTACTATTTGGTTTAAATAACTCAGTAATTTTTTTGATTATTGAATATATTGTCCCAATTGCAGGAACTTTTTCTAATAATCTATCTATTATAGAAACAAGATAAGATTTCCCTGCTCTTTCAATAGAAGACCCAATAAGTGCTAAAATGATAATGATTAAAATAAATAATCCTATAGTATATAAAGGACTATTTGTATACGATGATACAAAATCAAAAAGTTTTTTACTAATTGAATTTACCCAAAAGATCAACTGAACTACAACTAATAAGGGTATGAGTGCTAAAGCCCCTAAAAAAATATATCTCATTAATTGTTTCATCTATTACTCCATAAAATTTTGCTATTATATCGAAAATATACTAAGGATAAATTTGTGAGAATATTAAGTGGAATACAACCAAGTGGTACACTGCATATAGGTAATTATTTTGGGATGATTAAAAAGATGATCGAATCACAAAATGATGGTGAACTTTTTGCCTTTATTGCATCGTATCATGCACTCACTTCGGTAAAAGAAAAAGAGGTATTAAAAGAGAATATATTTAATGTTGCTGTAAATTTTTTGAGTTTGGGAATGGATCCCGAAAAATCTACATTTTGGGTACAAAGTGATGTCCCTGAAGTCTTAGAGCTTTACTGGATACTTTCAAATCATACTCCAATGGGATTGTTGGAGAGAGCACATAGTTACAAAGACAAAACAGCACGAGGAATTGCATCGAATCATGGACTTTTATCATATCCTGTTTTGATGGCTGCTGATATTTTACTTTTTGATTCAAATATAGTCCCTGTAGGAAAAGACCAGATTCAACATGTTGAAATTGCGAGAGATATTGCAAATACATTCAACAATAATTATGGTGAAATTTTGACTATGCCTGTATCTAAAGTAGATGAAGTGGTCGCAACGGTACCTGGAACTGATGGTGAAAAAATGTCAAAATCATATGGAAATACTATTGAGATGTTTGGGTCTAAAAAAGCGTTGAAAAAGCAAGTGATGAAGATAGTGACCGATTCAAAAGAGTTGCATGAGCCAAAAGAGTATGCTACTTGTAATGTATATAAATTATGTGAGTTGTTTATGAATGGGGAGGAGCTACAATCTATGCAAAAAAGATATGCGACACCTGGTGAGGGATATGGTCACTTTAAACTAGCACTGATGGATAAGATAGAGGAACACTTTGCACCCTATATCCAAAGAAGAGAATATCTACTCAGCCATCCTGATGAAGTAAAAGAGATATTAGCTTTAGGTGCAAAAAAAGCTCGAAAAATAGCACAAGAAAAATTGAAAATAATAAGAGATGCAGTTGGATTGAATTATTAGATTTTGAGATAAGAAAATTTTAATTAAAAAATTTTCTTATCTTATTATTTTCTTTTATTTGATTTTGCATCAAATTTTTTTTTCGTTTGAAAGAATTTATGTTTTTATAAAAAATTTCTGACATTCTTTTGAGATCTTTAAGTTCTAAATCAAAATCTTGAATACGGTTTTTCGTTAAATATGACTCAAACCATGACTCCAAAGCTGTTATTTTTGCTTCATCATCAAGTGAATCAATATAATTTAATTCTGATAGTGCTTTTAAAGACCAGTCTCTTCTTTCCATGCTTCAATTAATCCTCTTACAACTTTTTTTACCTGTGCAATAGCACTTAAATTGTTATCTACACCTGCTGTAAATAGTGTTTCTATTTGATACAAGTATAATCCATCAAGATAATATGCCACATCTCCACCTTCAAAATCAAGTATATTTCTTAACTCATCAAAAATTGCAATAGATCTATTGACATAATTAAACTTCTCTTCTATATTTTTAGCTTCTATGGCTACTTCTATAAAAGAGAGATATTTTAATAACCCTTCATATAACTTTAGTATAAGTAAATAAGGATCTTCTGTTGTTGCCGCTTGCTGATTGTATACTTCTAAACCCATTTAGTCTCCAATAATTTGTAATATACAATTATAATACAAGCACACTTAATCCTTCTTAATATTAGCTATCAGAAGTTGATTCGTTGATCATCAATTCTAAACTTGAAAAAGAAGATTCCATTGTTGTAATAAGAGCGGCATACGCTGCAAATTTTGCTGCCATAGCATTGTATTTTATATCTAATTTATCAATTTCATCCTCTTTTTTTGTTTCTAGTTCAGCTTGTCTTTCAATAACTTCCAAATCATAATCATAAAGAGCTCCCTCATAAGAGTCTAAACTTGAGAGATACTCTTCTATTTGTACACCCAAACCTTTATTTGTATATGTTCCCGTAAATACATTTTTTAAATCATCAAAATCAAAAATATCACTATCTCCACTTACTATATCTTCAAATGTATCAGAATCCAAACTAAGTCCACCATATTGATCGAGTTCAATACCTAAAGAAAATATATTAATTGTATTGTTTATTACATTTGAGTGGGAGTGTTCAACATCTCCATACTCATCTAGTGTATCTCCATATTCAGGATCAGCTGCACCATATGATTTAAAAAGCATATTTTTAACATTATCCAAGATAGTTTCAAGCATATCATGATCTTCAATAACAGAATCAGGATCATCTATCTCTTCAGTTATCACATCATGTAAAGTATTATACTGAGTAATCAAAGCCTCAACAGCAAGTGTGACAGCTTCTGTATCTTTAGAAACTGTTAATGTAGTTGCATCATCAGGCTCATCAACTTTGAGTGCAGTTATTTTAAGTCCATCTGACATTTCAATCGTGTTAGATGCCAATTCATAAGATATACCATTAACAGTAGCTTTCATATCAGTTGCTTCAGCTACTTCTGAATCAGACCTATTAAAACCTAAAGTAGCTGATGTTGCCCAGTTTTTAATAGTAAATTTATTATCTTCTCCAGTTTCTCCTTGTATTATTAGCCTAAATTGATTATCACTTGTTTCTTCAACGGTTGCACTAAACTCATCATATGAACTAATCTCTTTGGCAATCTCTTTTATAGTCATCCCCTCAAAATCCATTACAAATTTTTCACCAGTAGAGTCTATTTCTATAGCAAATGCATCAGCTGGATCATTCTTATTATATACATAATCTTCAGTAATTTCTTTTGACTGCCATATACTTTTTGTCGCTAATTGCTCTACATTCACAGATACAAGACCCTCATCCAAAACAGAATTTGCATCTTTTTCAAATACAGCTGAAGCACCAGATGAATCAAAGACATACTGATTAAATATATTTTCATCACTATAAATATCAAAATAATCCATCATCTCAATAAATGAATCAATTTGAGTTCGTATCTCATCCATGGCTTCTGTTTCAGTAGGTATACTATCTATCTCTTCTGTAATAGGATCTACTTTGGCAACGGTATCTGCATCTTTTAATTTTGTAATTAATTCCGCATTAAGACCACTTGCACCACCTTCACTAAAACTCCCCAATAAACTATAATCTGACATGATTTATCCTTTTTTTATTGTATCATTTACTCTACATATTGAGCAAAGTTTGTAACATCTCATCAACAGTTGTTATCAACTTTGCATTTGCTTCGTATGCCGCTTGGTATTTGATGAGCTCTATCATCTCTTCATCACTATCTACTTTTGTCAATAAGTCATAACTACTCTGAATCGATTCTGTTACAGCAGCTTGTGACTCTTGTGCAAAAATAACACCTTCTCTTGTATCTGCAATAGCTACACGCAACTCTTGATAATACTCAGAAAAAGATGCTGTATCTATCCCTGTACCCTTAAAATCAATATCATCTTTCCATTGTATACTTGACAAATAATCCAAATTATCTTGCGTTAAACTATTGATACTATTGGCATCAAATGTCAAAGACTTCACATCTGCCCCTGTAAAAAGTCCCAAATGTATACTCTCTACTCCACTTCCATCTTCTTGTGCAGCATCAAGCCCATAGACATATTCGCCATTCTCTGTTTCTATATAATCAGAAGAATAATCAGAAAGTGTTTTGGCAAGATTATCAAGCATCTCTTTGTATTCATTAAAATGATTACTTCCTGAGTCTGTTTTGATATTGTCTATCATCGATTTTAATGACCCACTCCCAATATCAATCTCTTCATCAAATATCTCGATATGTATATCATCAAGTGCTTCTTGAGTGATAGTATTGTTATCAGTTGGGATATGTACGCCCACATAGTTTCCAGTGCTAGCATCTACATTATTATTATCATTGACCAAAACTTCACCCACAAATGAGCCAGCTTCGCCATCGACATTTGATTCTACATAAAGGTATCTATCTTTGTATGGATCAGCAGGATCATATAAAGAGTGCCGAGAATCATTTGTTAAAATCTTAGTTCCATCATCTGCTAATTCATATTTACCATTGTAAGCTGTTACACTATCACTGATATTACTATCATTATTTATTTTATATACTAAGGCTTGGATAGCATTATTTTTATCTACAATATCATTTTGATCTGATTCAAGATCACTATTAATATTTGCAATAGTAACACCATCAGATTCAAAGATTGTTTCACCATTTGTAACAGTAAGTGAATATTCATTATTTAAAGTATAAGTAATACTATCTTCAGGAGCACCTTTGACAGTCTCTTCACTTCTATTATAAGTCATACCTCTACTTGAAGTTGCTTCGATAATCGAAACATCTCCCATATGAGACTTATAAGTAATTGTTAATTCACCAGTTGCATCCCCATTTACATCTAAATTTGCAACAATTGTATCTATTTGTTGATCTGCATTATCAGGATCGTTATTCCAATTGTCAATGATAGCAGTCCGATCGGTTTCAATTTTTACAGCAGTTTGTGCTGCTGTATCATTTGCAACCGAACCATCAATGTCAGTACCAAGAAAATACGCTTTTCCTGTAGTAATACCATCTAATTGAAGAGTTTGTACTTCTGATTTACTACTAGTATCTCCACCTCTTATCATCTCTATACTCGTATCAAAAGTTAAACCATTACTTGTAGTAGCTTCTATAGTAGGTACATCACCTGTGATAAGACTATCAGGATTTGTTTCATATGTTACAACAAGAATATCTTTATCTCCACCATCTGTAGAACTTTCTGATGTCAGTGAGGCAATCTGTTTATTTACATTTTCAGGTTGAGAATTCCAATCTGCGATAATTGCAGCTGAATTTGTAAGGATCTGGTTTGTAATTAAATTATCAAGTCTAGCAGAATCACCACTATCATATATCCCTCCTGAGTTATCTATTCCTGTTATCGTATATCCCAAGATTTCAAGGCTTTGTCCACTATCTGTAGGGAGACCACCGCTCAAAGGAATATGTTGTACTTCAGCAGTTTCAGGAGTAATAGAAGCTAAGTCTATATCGGATCCCCAAGTACTATCTATAAGATTACTCTCTAAATCACCAGTTGTAGAATTAACTTCTGCATACGCATCGGCTTGAGGAACATAATTTTCGACAAGTACGACCTCTCTTACATTTGTAGTAAATCGAACAGCTATCACTCCTCCTATAGAGAGTGAATAAGGATCATCTCGAGATATCTCTACATCCATGTATTCGGAGAGCTCTTTTTCTAAAAGATCTCTTTTATCATATAAGTCATTGTTGTTTCCTGGAGAATCTATAATCTCTTCACTAATCTCACCTATACTTTTTAAAATAGAATTGACCTGATCTACAGCCAAGCTTGTTTCTCCTAATGTATCTGCTTCAAGATTTTCTACATCTTTATATAAAGATTGGATATTGTCGACTAATATTTCTGCTTTGAGTTCCAAATCGGCTTTATAAATGGCACTTGTAGGACTTGACTTTAAATTTTCCATCGATTCGAAATAGTTATTTAGATCTACAGACAATCCTGCATCATCAGTTTCATAAAATATAGATTCTATACTGTTTAAGAGAGAGTTTAATGTAGTAGTATCGCTAAGATTTCCTTTTTCTGTTATCAGTTTGTCATATAGATAATCATCAGTAACTCTTGTGACACTATCTACAGATGATCCACGTCCAGTTTCTGCAATGTCTCTTTCCTCTAGTTCTGATACATTTACAACTCTTTTTACATAGCCCTCAGTATTTTCATTTGCTAGATTTGCCATCACATTTTCTACTTGAACTTGTGCTGTGCTTAATCCTGTCTGTGCTATATTTAACATATTTAACATAATTTTTCCTTATTCGATCAATTAATCATACTATTACAATTCTTAATTTTAGATTAAAAAGGTGATATAGTATCTATGATTTTGGTTCCCCATGGTTTTTCATCTAGGTCTGCTTCTCTACCTGTTTTATAGAGCATCACTTTTAAATTGGCTAATCTTTTAGAGTCTACTTCATTATTTGCACTTAAATCTTGTGGGTTCATAACACCACTCAGTTTTATAGTTATTTTTTGACCTTTGATAATGACATTTTTTTCACCTTCAAGAAAATAGTTTCCATTTTGAAACTCTTGAGTTACTACTGTTGCAATATCATTTTTGAGTTCGTCATCAGATGTTGATTCAGATTCAGTATCAAAAGCAGAAGTACTATCTCCAAAAATAAAATCCAAACTTACAATACTTGCTATTCCAGTCACAATCTTTTTTAATAAACTTGGAGTATCTTCACTTGTTGTTGCTGTGAATCCACCATCTTTATTTCGTACATTTTCTTTTTGCTCGAGTGTTGCTGTGCCACCTGTCCTAGCATCATTACTTTCATCAATTTTTACATTTACAATATCTCCCATTTGTAATGCTTTTCTATCAGAAAAAAGAGAGTTTGTTTGATCAGAAAAAAGAGAACCTTTTGCTTTTGCTTTGGGAGCTTCCATCTCTATTGGTACTTGGTATTTTGGAAATTTATCGAGTTTAACAGTATTGTTGACTTTCTCTACACTGTTTGCACATCCTGAAAATAAAAGTGCCAATACAAAAAAAGAATATCTATTGTACTTCATATTTATTCTCAACAATAGTGCGTAAATCTATAGCAATCTTTATATTTTTTTGGGTATGTTTAATCATAGCACCTACTCCATATCGTATGATAAGAGGCTCTATATCGGTATTGAAGTCACATATTAAGAATAATTTATCTTTAATTATTTTTATCGACTGCACATGCCTTTGTTCTAATAAATTTACAATTACGACAGATTCTTTATAGATAATTTTCTCAAGTATCATTGATTTATTGTATGTTTGAGTGCCCATATTTTGTATAGGTTCTTCACTCAATAAAGTTGTATTTTCTTGAAACTTATTGCTCATATGTAAGTAATAAAACACAAACATTATAATAACTAAAAGTACTGACAACGCTTTTATGATGAAGCGATTTTTATTTCTTGTTTTGAGTATTACTATCATAGCTATCTGTCTTGAACTTTTTTATTTGATTACAAATGCTGTATAAAATATATCTAAAACCATATTTTTCTTCACATCTTCATTGCCATCTGTTGCATCATTTAAAATATTGTTTAATTCATCTATCATCTCTTCTTTAAGCATCGCTTTCCCACCAACAGTCAAAAGCTCTTCACTCGTACGAGCACTAATTTGCCGAATAACAGAATCTACCATCTCCGCTTTATTTGCTTCAACTAAAGCTTCTATACTAGGCTCCGTTGTTTTCATAGTAAAAGAGAGTTTCATAAGTTTTGCACGCCCTTTTGCATCAGTAATATTTAAAACCAAACTATCTATTTTTGCTAAAAATGTTTCCCCTACTTCTTCTTTTTCAGTATTCATTTGTGTTTCTGATACAGGGGCATTTGTTGCAGGTGGTGTATCACTAAACAATCCTTTTGAATACATAAAATATCCAATCCCTCCAACTGCCAATAATAATACAAAAATAAGTATTATTAAAACTATCATCATTGGGTTTTTACCGCTCTTTTTCTCTTCAGGTGCCTCTTTTTCTTCAGCCATGTTACTCTCCTATTTTTTGATTTGTTCTGTGTCTATTCTCATCTTTTTCATCAATATTGTGGAAGTTTTTGTATCAAACTTTTTCAATATTTTCATCACTCTTTTGCTTTTCATTCGAGTTAGTATATCAAATACTTCATCAATTTCACCATTGTCTATCATCTCATTAAAAACATTAATTACAACACCTAGTTTCATTTTATCGTACATAAGCATTGCTTTTGATGTAATAACACGATTTATCTCATCAAGTATTTTTTGATTTTTTTCTTGTGTTTGTACAATAATCGCTTCTTCTTTTTTGATAGTTGCTTCAAGAGCTTCTAATTCTGCTTTATTTTTTTGATACTCTAACTCTTTTATTTCATAAAACTCATTGAGTTCATCTTTTACAGCTAAAAGCTCTTGTTTCTCTTTATAGAGTTGCCCTTCTTTGGTGGTTGCACTCTGAGAAAAAGTTGAAATGAGGAGTATAAAAAGTAAACTTTTACCAAACATCTGCGTCCTTTTTATTTTGGATATATTTTGCTTGCATATATTCAGATGCAACAATCTCTTCATCTTTTAATATCTTTTTCAAAGCCTCTTTTTTATCTTCTTGAAGGATATAGTTAAATTGTTCACTTTCTCTGTTGAGTCCTACTATTAAACCATCACAGTATTCTACTTGTTTTTTGAGAGTAGCTTTTTTTTGATTTAATTGTATCATATGTTCTCTCATTGTATTTTTATGTATTTGAAGTACTCTAAAATCAGAAATAGCACCCATTACATCAAGTGTTACATTATGATACGATTGGTGTGTTTCTTGTAACTCTTTATCAATATCATCAATTTTTGCAACAGCTTGCTGTTTTAATAATACTTGCTGATTTATCTGCTGCTGTTTTAATTTATAAAGCTTATCAATCATTTTAAACCTTTCCAAATGTAATAATCATATCCCAAAGATTAAAGGTATACTCTTCTATATTATCCCCAATCCAAGGTAAAGAAATAACAATAAATACTGAAACAATGATCATTTTAGGAACAAAAGACAATGAAGCATCACTGATTTGAGTTACTGCTTGAAAAATACTAATAATAAGACCAATAACCATACTTACAATTAATGAAGGTAATCCTAATAATAGTATAATAGATACAGTACTCTGTGATATAGCAATCAAATCCATTTTAGTCTTTTATTTTAATAGTAATCTCTATAGTTTTATTATTTAATAATTGACTCAATAAAGTAGCTATTTCATTTGTATTAACTTGCTGAATAGTTTTTACTTTCTCTTCGCAAGCTTCATTTTGATCTGCTTGTATTTTAGGTTTATCATCATAATCCTCTATACTAATAGATTCATCACCGTGATTTTCTTCAAAATCTTCAATATTTATAATATCTTGAGTATTTTCAAATTCTTTTTGAGATGATTTTTTTTCTAATGCATCGAGTATGTCGGATTCGATAATATCATCTATTTGTGATAATGTATTCATTTTGTCCCTTTCTTTTTATCATCAATAGTATCATCAAACATATCAAGGAGCTCATCTACACTATTTATCTCTGTTGCTTTTGGTTTTTTAAGAGATGCTTCAAGTCTTTTTTCTAAATAGATCAGAAGATCATCATATGTTCTTGTGCTTATATCTCCTATTCCGTTATTATCTAAAAAATTTTTATCTATACCATCTTTTGGAAGTAAAAATTTTAAATATTTTGTAATAAAATCATCTTCTATAATCTTATTTTCATCAATCAAAAAAATCTCATATGGATTTTCTAGTATAAGTTCTTTAAGGTATTTTAAGTTTGTTACCTCTGTAATTTCACCATCATTTATCTTAAAACGGATATTTCCATGATCCAAAATTTTGTGTATTTCGTTGCTAAACGTTCCATCACCATAAATATAAATGTTCACAAGAAACCCCAATCGTAAATTATTTACTTTAATTATATATTTATTTTATTAAAGTTTAGATAAAATGTCTCTTATTAAATAATCATATTAGGATATATAACGTTGAAAAATTTTTTATTAGTGCTTTTTTTATCAATAACGCTTTATTCTCAAACAATCAAAGATATATCTAACATAGTCGGAATCCGTGAAAATCAGCTTGTGGGATATGGATTGGTTGTCGGTACAAAATCAGGTGATGCAGATAAAATTTCTGATCAAACACTCAATAATCTTTTAAGAAATGCAAATATCAAATTAGACACTGCTTTTTCAGGTGGGAATGTTGCTGCTGTTGCAGTAACTGCTATTCTTCCACCATTTGCAAGACAAGGTGACAAACTCAAAGTAGATGTATCTGCTTTGGAAGACACCGATTTAGATGGTGCAAAATTATTGGTTACTCAACTCAAAGGTATAGATGGCAAAACATATGCTTTGGCACAGGGTACTATTGTAGGTATTACACCCGAGACTACAACTGGAAGAAGAAATACAGATAGTAAAACTGGCTATATTTTTGATGGTGCCATGGTAGAAAATGAGGTTAGTTTTGATTTGAGTGCAGAAACATCAATCACTTTGAGCTTACGGGAACAAAATGCAAAAGTAGCAGCTTTGATAGAAAAAAAGATAAACGATAAATTTATGAGACAACTAGCACAAGCATACGATACAAGAACAATTAGAGTGACAAAACCAAATGATATGTCAATTGTAAGTTTTATAGCACAAATACAAGATATCAAAATAGGTTCGGTGATGAAGAAAAAAGTTATCATTGATGCTATAAAAGAGATTATTGTAGCGGGGGCTGATATCACTATCAATCCTGTTACTATCTCACGAGAAGGATTTACTATACGTATTAAAAAGAGTGATTTGAGCGATAAAGCTTGGAATGACACAGCGGTAAATAAAGGGAAAGATATTGGTGATGATGTGAGAGTTGATCAGCTTCCTAGCGAGGAAGTAAACAAACCAATTATAAAAGCTATTGATATTGAAAGTGCTTTAATAAATACAAAAAAACAACCAACAGTATCTGACTTGATGAGGGCAATGAAAATGATGAAATTAGGTATAACAGAGATAATAGAGACACTGAAAATGCTCGATCAATTAGGTGCAATAAATGCAGATGTAGAGATGGTGAGATAATATGGCAGAATTTTTAAGTCAAGATGAGATTGATGCGTTATTAGATATAGCCGATGAAGATGGTGGTTTAGAGGAGATAGCTACAGAGGATAGTCATGCTGCAAAAGATAAAAGTTATGCGATATATGACTTTAAAAAACCAAATAGAATTTCAGCAGAACAGATGAAGGCATTTAGTGCTTTACATGACAAGATGCTCCGAACAACTATTAGTGAACTCTCAGCTATGCTTCGTAAAATTGTAGATGTAAAACTCTATAGTATTGAACAGATGACCTATGGAGAGTTTATTTTGTCTATTCCTCAAATTACAAGTTTAAATACTTTATCTATTAAACCTCTTGAGGGACGAATAGTTATGGAGTGTAATCCTGCTATTAGTCATAAGATTATTGCACATCTTCTTGGTAATGGAGAAAGTTCCCTTAATGATTCTACAGAAAAAGAGTTGACAGAGATAGAGTTACAAGTTTTTAATCATTTTTATCAGCTTATTATGAAAAATTTAAAGCATGCATGGGATGATGTTTCTACTCTCAATCTCAAAACAGAAAGTATGGATACAAATGCAAATGCTATTCAGATTATTTCAGATCATGAGATTGTTTTGTTGGTAGTATTTGAGATCACTATTGATGATGAATCTGGCTTTTTATCTATTTGTTATCCTATTTCTTATATTGAACAATTACTTGAATTGATTGTAGAAAAAGTTTTCGCTGAAGCTAAAAATAGAAAAGTAAGTAAAAAACGAGACATCAATGCATTGATATCTGGGGCTCAAATGAAAATTGATGTTATGTTAGCAGAAACAGAGATGCATATAAAAGATATTTTAGAACTCAAAAAAGATGATGTAGTTGTTTTTAGTAAAAATGCTACGAGTGCATCTACAAAAGTATACATAAATAATAAAGAAAAATGGTCAGGGGCAGCAGGAGCTTCCAATAATAGGAAAGCCGTTCAAATACAATCAAATATTGACCATGAAAAAATTGAAACATTGAATTCATTAAAACATTTTAATGATGAAAGAGAAGAAAAATCAAAAGCTGCAAATGATGCAATTGCCAAACTTATTTCAAGTCGAGACGATTTTTAATTTTAGTATATCTTTATAAATAATTAGCTATAATCATCCAATAAATAATGAATTATTAAAAGGATAGTTATGCTTTTGACTCCTGGTCCTACAGCCGTGCCTGAATTTGTGAGAACTGCTATGAGCGGTGAAACTCTACACCATAGAACACCTGAATTTGAAAATATATTTAAAGAAACACGTGAATTGCTTCTTGAGCTTTTTGATATGCCAGAGGCTGTTATGTTAGCTTCGAGTGGTACAGGTGCTATGGAAGCTTGTATCACAAATCTTACCCATAAAAAAGCACTGACTATAAATAGTGGTAAATTTGGTGAAAGATTTGGAAAAATATGTGATGCACATAATATCCCTTTTGCTGAGATAAAGCATGAGTGGAATACTCCTGCAAGTATTGAAGAGATTGTAAATGCAATTAAAAGTGATAGTGAGATAGATGCTATTTTTATACAGCTCTGTGAAAGTGCTGGTGGATTACGACATCCAGTAGAATCGATAGCCAAAGCTATAAAAGCAATTAACTCAGGTATTACTATTGTAGCTGATGGCATCACTGCGATTGGAGTAGAAAAAGTAGATGTTACAAATATAGATGCGATTATTACGGGAAGCCAAAAAGCTTTGATGCTCCCTCCTGGTTTGTCTATGATTGGTTTTAGTAATGAAGCAGTTGCAAAAATAGAAAAAAAATCTGCTGGATATTATTTTAATTTAGCTACTGAAATAAAAAAACAAAAAACAAATACAACTGCTTGGACTGCTGCTACTACTTTAATTATTGGATTACAGAGTATTTTATTAAAATTAAAAGAGATAGGTTTTGATAATCTATATACCAAAACAGCACAGAGAGCAGAAGCTACACGAAAAGCTTTTGAAGCAATTGGATTGGAAGTATATCCACATACTCCTGCGAATGCTATGACTACTATTTATCATGAAGATTCAAATGCGATACGAAAAATTTTAAAAGAAAAATTTGATCTCAATATTGCTGGTGGACAAGATCATCTCAAAGGGAAAATCTTTAGAGTCAATCATATGGGTCTTGTTGCTGATTATGAAGCTGTTTGGGCTGTTAATGCTGTTGAAAAAGCACTCGATGAGCTGGGTATACGTATATTTGATGGAACAGCCAATAAAGTTTTTATGGAAATAAATAACTAATTATGATTTATGAACATGAAATACCAACAGGAAGTCGATTATATTTTGGAAAATCAGCTAAGTTAAAAAGAACAGTTGAAAATAGTTCAAGTCTATTTTTGGAAAAAGCTGGATTTGAAGAGATTATGACCCCAAATTTTTCTTATTCTGGGCATCAAAGTATTGACAATCCAAAATCATTGATCACTTTAAGTGATGAGTTAAATAATAGTTTGGCTCTTCGTGCAGATAGTACACTAGATGTTGTTCGTATTATCTCTAAAAGATTGGGTCGGGCTACATTACACAAAAAATGGTTTTATATTCAGCCTGTATTTACTTATCCTGCAAATGAAACCTACCAAATAGGTGCTGAATGGATTGGGCATGATAATATATCTGATATGATCAATTTAAATTGTCAATTATTAGATACTCTTAATGTATCTAGTTTGGTACAAATTGCGAATATTAATATCCCTATGATTTTATCAAAAGAATATGACATAAGTATTGATTTATTTAAAAATGGAGAAATTGGAGCCTTATTTGCTTTAGAATATGAGTGGCTTACAAAACTTATCTGTGTAAAAACAGCGAAAGATTTAGAAAACATTTTAGATATACTTCCAAAATGTTTAGAAAAAGAGTGTAAAAAACTCATAACAATAGCTATGGAAGTAGAGTATGAAAATGTAAATGTTTCACCTATTTATTATAGTGCCATGAAATATTATGATGATATATATTATAGAGTCATCAATGGAAATTTAACAATTGCAAAAGGGGGAGGATACCAAAGTGATGGTATCAACTCTTTAGGTTTTGCAGTCTACACAGATAATTTATTAAAAGTAATAGAAGGATAAAAGTATGAGTAAAGCAGATGTAATCGTTGGGATCCAATGGGGTGACGAAGGTAAAGGTAAAATTGTAGATAAACTTGCTCAAGAGTATGATATGGTTTGTAGAAGTCAAGGTGGACATAATGCAGGTCATACTATATGGGTAGATGGAGTTCGGTATGCACTTCATTTAGTTCCATCAGGTATCTTAAATCCTAAAGCAGTCAATATAATAGGAAATGGTGTTGTACTTAATCCTGAAAATATTATCGAAGAGATGACACAATTTTCTGATTTAGAGGGTAGAATTTTTATTTCAGATAAAGCACATTTAAATTTACCATATCATAGTTTGATAGACCAAGCAAAAGAGAAACTCAAAGGTGACAATGCTATAGGGACTACAGGAAAAGGGATTGGACCTGCATATGCTGATAAAATAAACAGAATCGGTCATAGAGCTGGTGAGTTATTAGATCCTGCTCAATTGTGTAAAAATATTCTAAATTATTTTCAAGAAAATAAAATTATTTTTGATGCTATGGATGTTGCTGTACCAAATGAAACAGAACTTTTAGCGGAGTTAATACACTACAATACTCAAATAGGAAAATATATTACAAATACTACAAATTTGATATGGGATGCTATTGATGCAGATAAAAAAATCCTTCTTGAGGGTGCACAAGGTACATTACTCGATATAGATCATGGAACATATCCATATGTGACATCAAGTGCAACAGTAAGTGCAGGAGCATGTACTGGTCTAGGGATTGCACCTTGTGATATTGGGGTAGTTACAGGTATCGTAAAAGCATATACTACAAGAGTAGGAAATGGACCTTTTCCTACAGAAGATTTTACACAAGCTGGTGAGACTATGGCAAATGTAGGAAAAGAGGTAGGAACAACAACAGGGCGTGGACGAAGATGTGGTTGGTTTGATGCTGTTGGGGTAAAACATGCGAGCAGACTTAATGGTTGTGATCAATTAGCTCTTATGAAACTTGATGTTTTAGATGGATTTGAAAAAATTAAAATCTGTGTAGCCTATGAAGTAAATGGTGAAACAATCAATTATGTACCATCAGATATGGATGGAATTGTACCTATTTATGAAGAGATAGCAGGATGGGATAGTGTCGTTGGGTGTAGAGAATATGATAAATTACCAGAAACTGCGAAATTATATATTGAAAAAATTGAAGCGTTAACAAAAACGAAAGTAGGTATCATTTCAACAAGTCCAGAACGAGAAGATACAATTATCAGAAAATAAGGAATTAGTACCTATGAAATTAAAAAAGCAACACAGTCCTTATATATCGAGAAAGATTACAAAAGATATAGTCAATTCATCTTTTATTGAGTTACGAAAAGAAAAAGCAATGATTGCCGCTGAATGTGAAAGAATACTCAATGAAGATATTCAAAAAGAGATTGAGTTAGATGATGCAGTTGATGATTTACTTGAGAAACAAGAAGATGAGATAGAGTTTTACAAAGCTGATTATAGACAACTTTTTTGGATGACAAAGAAAAGAATGGCGAATGATTTTGGTGTAAATTTAAATTTTGAAGATAGATTTTCAAATATTGCTCATTTAATTATGGATTATTTATATGAAGAGGATTTTATCCATTTTATTGTCAATGACAATCAAGTAAAAAATTTAATTGCAGAATCAATCAATAGTTTTATAAAAGGATATGATGAAGCAGATACTTTAGCATATGAAAAAATTAAAACATATAAAAGAAAACTTATACCTGGAACTGAAGATTATGATTTGGTATTTAATAGACTCTATGAAGAAGAGTTGATAAAAAAAGGTTTATTATAAAGGGAATAATGATGAAAAATATTTATATATATTTAGAAAACGGTACATTTTTAACTGCAAAATCATTTGGGGCTGAGGGTACTTCAGTAGGCGAATTAGTATTTAATACCTCACTTACAGGATATCAGGAGATTATAACCGATCCTAGTTATGCAGGACAATTTGTAACTTTTACAATGCCAGAAATTGGAAATGTAGGAGTCAATGCAGATGATTACGAGAGTACAAAAGCACATTGTAAAGGAATTTTTGTACGCTCTTACAATGAAGAATATTCAAATTTTAGAGGTGAAAAATCTTTATCTGAACTGTTAAAAGAACATGGAACTTTGGGTATTTGTGATATTGACACACGATATATAACAAAAATGTTACGTGATAATGGTGCTATGATGATGATAGCATCAACAGAGATTGACAACGCTAAAGAGTTAGAGCTTTTATTGAAATCTAGTCCTCGAATTGAAGATGTGAATTATATAGAGCAAGTAACCACAAGTGAAAGCTATATTCATAAAAATGGTGCATGGAATATGTCAACTATGTCTTATAATAAAGCTATTATGAGTGATAAAAAAGTTCTTGTGGTTGATTTTGGTGTAAAAAGAAATATCTTAAATGAGCTTGTAGAAGCAGGGCTTGAAGTAGAAGTTATCCCAAGTGATTTTAATGCAGATGATTTAATAGCAAGATACAAAGAGGGAAATATCGGAGGAATTTTTTTAAGTAATGGTCCTGGAGATCCTTTAACATTAACAAAAGAAAAAACTGAAGTACAAAAACTTATCAATCAAGATATCCCTATGTTTGCAATATGTTTAGGGCATCAGATGTTGAGTATAGCCCATGGGCATGATACATACAAACTCAAATTTGGTCAGCACGGTGGTAATCATCCAGTAAAAAATACCAAAAATATTGTCGAGATAACAGCACAAAATCATAACTATAATGTGCCTGATTCTATTGCAGAGATTGCAGAATTGACACATATTAATCTATTTGATAATACTATTGAGGGTGTAAAATACAAAAATAAACCAATATTTTCAGTACAACATCATCCAGAAGCTAGTCCTGGTCCACATGAGAGTAAGTATATATTTAAAGAGTTTGCCGATTCTATTAAATAAAAAGATTAAAAGGATGATTTTCGAATCATCCTTTTTTTATAGAGTATAAAAGGAAAGATTATGAAAGATACAATAACATTTTTAGGCAATGGTAATATGGCTTTGTCAATTGCACAAGGATTAAAAGAGAGATTTACTATTGAAGTGGTAGGTCGAGATCTGAAAAAACTTGATAAATTTGAATCAAATTTAGGTGTAACAATACAAAAAGAATTATATGAAGATTTTGATATGAGTGATAAGCGAGTTATATTATGTGTAAAACCTGCTAATTTACAAGAGGTAGGTTTACGATTAAAAGGGATAGCTTCAGAACTTTACTCAGTATTAGCAGGGACAAAATTAAGTGCACTTAAAGAAAATATTACAGCAAAATCAATAGTAAGAGTGATGCCAAATCTATGTGCGAGTGTTGGGGAATCATTAACCACGATGACTGGTAATATTGCTTTAAAAAAAGAAGCAGAGGAGTTGTTTGACTCAATAGGTACGACTGTTTGGTTACACAGTGAAAAAGAGTTAGATATTGCTACAGCAGTTGCTGGAAGTGGTCCTGCTTATTTGGCGCTTATTCATGAGGCATTTTGTGATGGTGCTGTAAAACAAGGGATGAAAAGAACAGAAGCAATACAAGTTACAAATGGTTTATTTAAAGGTTTTGGACCATTGATTCAAACAATACACCCAGCACTTTTAAAAGATGGAGTGATGAGTCCTGGTGGAACAACAGCAGCTGGATATGCAGCTTTAGAAAAAGGAAATGTAAGAAATTCTTGTATTCAAGCAATTGAGGATGCATATATGGTTACACAAAAATAAACTCTTTAAAATATTTCCAAATTTAAAGAACCTTTTATTGATAGTATGATAAAGTAATTTAAATCAATATAGGAGAAAGTAAATGTCAGTAATTATTACAGATACATGTATATCTTGTGATGCTTGTTTAGATGAGTGTCCTACAGAGTCAATAGTAGATAACGATGAAAATCCAACAGGTGAGGATATCTATTATGTAAATCCAGAAACCTGTACAGAGTGTGTTGGGGATAATGAAACACCAGCATGTGCAGATTCATGTCCTACTGAGGGTTGTATTGTTTGGGATGATTCAAGTGTTGCTCCAGAACAACCGAGAAATGCAAATAGAGGGGCTGATGGTGAGCCTTGTGTTGAAGACTAAGATTTAATAAATTTAGTTTAAAAGTAACACAATTTTTTTATAAAAAGGCATGAGATTTAATTCTCTTGCCTTTTTTTTATTTTAATTAAGCTATAATGCACAACTTTAATAAAACACAGGAGAATTTAATGGAACAAACATTATCAATCATCAAGCCAGATGCGGTAGCTAAAAACGTAGTTGGTAAAATATTATCAAGATTTGAAGATGCACAATTACGAATTGCTGCAACTAAAAAAATTCAATTAAGTCAAGCAGATGCAGAGGCATTTTATGCAGTTCACGCCGAAAGACCATTTTTTGGTGAATTAGTAGCGTTTATGATCTCTGGACCAGTTGTTGTAACTGTTCTTGAAGGTGAAAATGCTATGTCTATAAATAGAGATTTAATGGGTGCTACAAATCCTAAAGAAGCTGAAGCTGGTACAATTAGAGCTGACTTTGCTGAATCTATTGATGCAAATGCAGTTCATGGAAGTGATTCTATTGAAAATGCTATAAATGAAATAAATTTCTTTTTTGCACAAAAAGATATTTGTTAATTATTGATTTGGATAGAAATACTCAATGAAAATTGAATTTCGAAAAATACCTTTACAAGATGCTGAATTTGAAATATCTTCAAATTCAGTTAAGTTTTTAGGTACTTTTAGTAAAATATCATCAAAACTTGCAAAAATTAATTCGAAAATAGAAGGGAATTGTGAAGTAGACTGCTGTAAATGTGGTACTAGCTTTGAGATTAACATACAAAATGAGATAAAATTTTTAGTGAGTGATGGGATATACTCATCCGAAAATGAAGATGAAGAATATGTAATAATTGAAGTTGAAAATCATATAATGGATTTTGACGAAATTTTACACAGTGAGATAGAATCACTAAAATCAGAGTATCATATATGTGATACTTGTAAAAATAACGACAAATTAGTCGAATTAGAATATTAAGGATATAAAATGGCAGTACCAAAGCGAAGAGTAAGTCACTCAAGAAGTGCAAAAAGAAGAACACACTACAAAATTACATTAAAAAGACCAGTAAAAGATACAGATGGGACATGGAAAATGCCTCATAACGTAAATCCAACTACAGGCGATTATAAAGCGTAATGCTTAAGATAGCTATAGATGCAATGGGTGGCGACAATGGTTGCGAGCCTATTGTAGAAGGTCTTATTTCTGCATTAAAAAAAGATAGACATTTTCAAGCTATTTTAGTTGGAAAAAAAGATGTGCTTTTACCTTTAATTCCTCAAAAATTTGATTCACGTATTGAAATAGTTGAAGCTGATGACATTATAAGTATGCATGACCATGCAACTGATGCACTCAAACGAAAAGAAAGTACAGCCTATAAAGCCATAGAGCTTGTTAGGTCAGGTGAGGCACAAGCATATGTAAGTGCTGGTCATAGTGGTGCTTCAATGAGTTTAGCAACTTTGAGAATAGGAAGAATTAAAGGTGTAAGTAGACCTGCTATTGCTACATTAATGCCAACAGTGAATGGAACTACATTAGTTTTGGATGTTGGAGCAAATGTGGATTGTGATGCAAAAAATCTTCGTGAATTTGCAATTATGGGCAAAGTATATGCAGAAGATGTTTTGGGTGTAGAAAATCCAATGACTGGGTTATTGAGCAATGGGGAGGAAGAATCTAAAGGGAATGAAGTTACAAAAGTAGCTTTTAAACTGATGGAAAAAATTCCTAATTTTGTTGGTAATGTAGAAGGAAATGATATATTTAATGGCAGTGTTGATGTCGTTGTTTGTGATGGTTTCATTGGAAACATTATGCTTAAAACAGCAGAGGGTGTTGCTGATACTATAGGTAAAATAATAAAAAGTAATTTACGTAGATCATTAGTTTCCATTACAGGAGCTGTATTGATGCGTAAAGTTTTTAAAAGTTTAAAACTCAAAGTTGATTATGCAGAATATGGAGGAGCACCATTAATTGGGGTAAAAGCTCCAGTTATCATAGCCCATGGAAAATCAAATGCAAAAGCGATGCAAAATGCTATATTTCAAGCAATTGCAGCAGCTGACTCCAATCTCAATCAAGATATAGAAGATAAATTAAAACAATTTAAGGACTAAATTATGTATGCTTCATTTAAATCAATAGGGGCGTATAAGCCCTCTACTATTCGAACAAATAAATGGTTTGAAGATAAAATAGACACAACTGATGAGTGGATATTTAAAAGAACTGGTATTAAAGAAAGATTAGTTGCAAGTGAAGATGAAAATACGAGTGATTTAGGTACAAAAGCAGCTCAAGTAGCTATCCAAAGAGCTGGTATTGAAGTATCGGATATAGATTTGGTGATATGTGCAACATTGAGCCCTGATTTTTCTGCTATGCCCTCAACAGCATGCTTAATTTCAGAAAAGCTAGGTATTCAAGATGTTATGGCATTTGATGTAACGGCTGCTTGTACAGGTTTTGTATATGCATTAAGTGTTGCGAAAGCATTTATCGAATCGGGAATGAAGAAAAATATTCTTATTGTTGGAGCAGAGAAAGCAAGTAATGTTATGGATTATACAGATAGAAATGTTTGTATGCTTTTTGGAGATGGTGCAGGTGCAGCTATCATATCTACAACAGATGATAAAGAGAAAGCTATTATAGATGTACAGTGTAGTGCAGATGGTAATCTCAAGGATATTTTATATATTCCAGGTGTTGGAAGTACGGAAGCCAAATATATGCAAATGAAAGGAAACGAAACTTTTAAAATTGCAGTAAAAACACTTACTTCGGATGTAGAAAAAATTATGGCTAAAAATAACTATACAAATGAAGATATCGATCTTTTTATTCCTCATCAAGCAAACATACGAATTATAAAAGCAGTTGGAAAAGCATTAAAATTTAGAGATGATCAAAAAGTTTTGACTGTTGAAAAATATGGTAATACTTCTGCTGCTTCAATTCCTATGGCTATGAATGACTGTTTTGAGGATGGAAGACTCACAAATGGTAAAACAATGCTTTTAGATGCTTTTGGTGGTGGCGCTACTTGGGGTTCTGCTATAGTAAAGTTTAATGGATAAAAATCTAAAATCTAAAATAATTAAAACTTTAATTATTCTATTTATCGTAAGTTTTGTAAGTTATTTTTATGTTATGAAACCACCTGCTTCAGAGACATATAAAATTAAATCTGCAGGTACAGAGAGTGGCTATAAAGCATCTTTTATAAATGTTACTGGAAAAAATGCAGAAGATAAAAAAATAGAATTATCTGATGACTATTGGTCATCAGGTAAGTTTAAATAAAAGCTAATAGATATTTAATTTTTATTAGCTTTAATACAAAGTAGAGGTTTAGTTACCTCTACTTCCTGGCTTGTAAGCTATTGAACCTGCTTTTGTCATAGGGCAATCTTCAGGAGCATACATTTCAAAAATAAAATCTTCTAATGCAAATAATGGTTTATCCAGAGGTAGTTTACAATTATCTTTTCTTTCTAAATCACTTCCTTCTCTTGAACAAAATCCTCTATTAGCTAAAGCGGCATATGCAACAACATTTCCACCATCAGCCTCTACTTGCTTAGCAGCTTCTAAAGCACTTCCGCCTGTAGTAATGATATCTTCACATATAAGGTAGTTTTCACCATCTTTGACCTCAAATCCTCTTCTAATAGACATAACACCATCAACTCTTTCTGCAAAAATAAATCTTACATCGAGTGCTGTTGCCAATGCAAAACCTGCAATAAGACCCCCAAGTGCTGGTGAACAAACGGCATCAACTTTGATACCAGATTCTTTTATTTGTGTAGCTAATGCTTCAGCTAATTTTTTTGCTGTTTTAGGATCTTCTAATACTTTTGCACTTTGTAAATAAAACTGTGAATGGTTTCCACTACTTAATAAAAAATGACCCTCTAATAATGCATCTGCATCTCTGTATATTTGTTCTACATTCATCATTATATCTTCATAATTTCTATATCTTTAGCTTTGTAAATATCATCTGCTTTTACTACATAAGTATCTGTAAGTTTTTGAATATTTTCTTGTGCTTTTTTTGATTCATCTTCATTGATCTCTTTCTCTTTTAAAAGCTTTTTAATAGTGTCATTTGCTGCTTTTCGAATATTTCTGATAGCTACTTTTGCTTTATCAGTCATCACTTTAGCACCTTTTACACTCTCTTTTCTTTGATCTTGAGTCATTGGTGGAAAAAATAGTTGTACAGCTTCTCCATTGTTATTTGGATTGACGCCAATATTTGCAGCACTAATAGCTTTTTCTATTGCCCCAACCAAATGTTTTTCCCATGGTGAGATATTGATTGTAGTTGCATCAGGTACTAAAATACTTGCTACTTGACCTAACGCTGTTTGTGTTCCATAATAATCAACAGTAATATTGTCTAAGATACTAGGCTGTACTTTCCCTGTTCTCAGCGTCATATAGTCTCTTTTTAAAGCCTCAAGTGACTTTTCCATATTTTCTTTTGTTTCTTCATAATTTTCATTTATCATAATTATTCCCCTTTGTTAGATTTGGATTGAATTTTATTGATAATATGGTTTGATATTGTAAATACATCTGGACCAATTATCACACGAGTTCTTGCTTTTTTTAAGTAAATATTGAGTGGAATATTTACTAAACCATTAGTAACGGTCACATCACGCCAACCTTCACTTGTGATGTAAAGTTTTAATTTTTTATACTTTGGATCTACTTTTACAACAATCTTTTTGAGTATACCATCTTTTGGGAAAATTTTTGGTTCGATCCATTTGGCATCAAATGTTTTGTATCTTAGCTTTTGTTTTATATTTACTTTCCCAACTAATGCAATTCTTGGGATATCAAAGATATCTGTTTTTGAATTTATAGAGCCTGTATTTTGATTGAGTATTGCTCGAAAAGGAAATCTTTTTTGAAGAGTTTCTTTTACTTTTTGATTAAACTCACCATAAGGATATGCATAAGTTGTAGGGGTAAGTCCAGTGTTTTTTATAAAGATATCAAATGCTTTTTGAGTATCGTGTATCATCTCTTTTGTTGTAAGATTTTGGAGTCGTGGATGACTATATGAATGTAATCCTATTTCACCATATTGTGAAGCATCTTGAATTTGTTTCCAACTCATATAATCGCCATAGTGTTTTTGAGTGGCTTCTACATATATATATAAACTAAATGGATATTTATATTTTTTAAATACTTCTAGTCCATGCGTATAGAAGCTTTTGTATGCATCATCAATTGTGAGCGCAATCCATTTTTTAGGTATCTCTTCTTTTTGTTCTAGTTTTTGTAAAATATCTGAAAGGGGAACAACTTTATAATTGTTTTGTTTAAAATAATCGAACTGTTTTGTGAGCTCTTTGAGCGTTGTATTTGCACTCTTATATCTATCATCAGCAAATCTATGATAGACAAAGATATGGGCATTAGCAAAAATATAAGAAAATGAAATTATTAATAGAAATAAATATTTCATTTCTATTAATTAATTATTTAGTTGGTGCAGCAGGTGCACTTGAAAGAGGTGCAGAAACAGGAGCGTTTGGTATTAAAGAGTTTATTTCTACATTGTCAACAACACTTTTTGAATTTTCTTGATTGTACAGATATCCTAAATAAAGCGTATTTAAAACTATTAATATTCCTAATCCAAAAGTAATTTTGGTAAGAAAATTTGCTGGACCTTTTGCTCCAAATAAAGAATCATTACTTCCACTATATGCGCCAAGCCCCATACTAGAACTTTTTTGTAATAAAATTGCAATTGTAATGAAAATTGCTAAAATAAATTGTACTATTAATAATGTTGAAGTCATATATTAATCCTTAAGCTTAAAATTAGCGGAAGTGTATCTAAAAAAGCATTAAAAAAAAGTTATTTGTTTCTTGAAACTTATTTAATGATTAATATGAATATTTATTTATAAGAAATAATATGAATTGTTAGGTAGAAAATTGTATAATATTTAAAAGGAGATAATGATGGATATGATTACAGATCAATATGAAAATATTTCAATCAATCAATTGTATACAAAATTATCTTCAAAATTAGCACAACTAGAAAAAATTGATCAAGCAGAAGCGATAGAAGCAGTTCAAAAAAAAGATTATATTGAAACTTCTTCATTTAGTAAAAATTATGATGAACAGGATTTGTCACGAGTTTTAGAAAAATTTAGAAAGAAAGATGCAGAGGTTCGATCACACGAACAAGCACATGCAACCATAGGATTTACTACTACACCAATATCTTATAACTATCAAAAAGGACCTGATGGGAAAATGTATGCAGTTGGTGGACGTGTAAAATTAGATACATCTTTGCCTGAAGATCCCAAAGCTGCTTCTTTTAAATTAGATTTAATACAAAAGGCAGCATCTGCACCAGCGAATACAAGTGGTGCTGATAATATGATAGCAGCACAAGCTAATCTAAATAAAATATTACTTCAATCACAAGGAAAAGATAATGCAAGTTACGAATAATGTAAATACAATGAACCAACTTGAAAAAAAGTTGGATGAAAGTGCTCAATCTATTGCCAAACTTAATGTAAGCAATAATAATCCTGTTACAAGTGTAGATAAAGGGAAAAAGTCTGTTGATTTGGTACAAGAGATAACAGAACAAATTGGAATACCTCTCTCTTATACTGCTAATGCACAAGTGATTACTACTCAAGATTCTATGTCTCGAACAATTTTAGATATTGTTGTATAAAATTTTATAAGGTAAAGATAAAAATGCAAATAATTCAAACAATTGAAGAGTTAAAAGAGATGTTACAAAATAAAAATAGCTCGGTGGGTTTTGTACCAACGATGGGTTCTTTACATGAGGGACACATATCTCTACTTAAAAAAGCTAGACTTGAAAATGATATATTGGTAGTTTCGATTTTTCTAAATCCTACTCAATTTCTTGTTGGTGAAGACCTTGATAAATATCCTAAAAAAGATGAATCTGATAAAAAAGTATGTGAATTATGTGGAGTTGATTATCTTTTTATGCCAGATATTACTACTATGTATGGTAAAGATGAAGTTTTGGTAAAAGCACCAAAAATAAGTAGCTATATACTTGAGGGTGAAAGAAGACCTGGTCATTTTGATGGTGTTTTACAAGTTGTATTAAAATTATTTCATATAGTCAATCCCACTAATGCTTATTTTGGCAAAAAAGATGCACAGCAATTGAGTCTTATAACTCAAATGGTCAAAAACTTTTATTTGGATATCAATATTATTGAGTGTGAAATTGTACGAGAATCTGATGGTATGGCTTTTAGCAGTCGAAATGTTTATTTATCTCAAAATGAAAGAGTAGAAGCTCTCAAAATTTCACAGTCAATTCAACTCGCCGCTAAATGTATAGGAAATGGTGAATTAGAGTGTAAGAGTATTATTGCTAAAATGGATAAAATTTTATATTCCGATGAAATTGAGATAGAATATATCGCTATAGTAGACAGAAATTTTCAAACTTTAGAAAAAGTAGAGTTAGAAAACACCATTGTATTAGTTGCTGTCAAAATAGGAACAACTAGATTGATTGATAATATTTGGGTCTAGTAGATTTTTGGAATAATTCTGTTTAAAAAAAGAAATTTATTTGAAGGAAAAATAATGAAATTAAAATATTTGTTTTTATTATGTGTAGTGTTTTTATCTTTTGTAAAAGCACAAGATGAAAATGCCGATTGTATAATACTTGAAGATGAAAATTCAATAATTTGTAAATATACTCATGAGCGAGTTTCGGAAGATAAGAATATTACAATTCAGTGGATTGAACCTGACAATAGAATATCAAGGGAAAGAGAGATGAAAATACCTGCTTTTCATGGTTCTGTATATGATTATCGATATATTAATGGTCGTTCCAAAGGTGAATGGATCTTTAAAGTTATAGATGATCAAAAAGAATATACAACTACATTTATAATAGAATAGTTAGTGAGTAAAAGTATCAAAATAGCTATCATAGGTGCAGGTGCTTCAGGTTTGTTGTCTTCAATAATTTTAGCACAGAAAGGTTTTGATGTTACTATTTATGAAAAAAATAATAAAGTAGGGAAAAAATTACTTGCTACTGGAAATGGTAGATGTAATATAACAAATCAAAATATACACTTAGAAAACTTTTATTCAAATTCTCAAATATCACTTATAAATTCAAATATTCAAGCTTTTGATTTTGATAAATGTAAAGAATTTTTCAATAAAATAGGTATCGAATTTAAAATTGGACAAAATGGTAGGACCTATCCTCTGTCTTTAAGCTCAGCAACTGTTGTAGATGTATTGCATTATGAAGCTATTAAAATGGGTGTAAAAATAGAATTAAATAGTGAAATATTGGATATAAAATATACCAATAATACTTTTACCTTAAATAAAAACTTACATTTTCATAAACTCATTGTTGCTTCGGGAAGTATAGCTATGCCAAAATTAGGGAGTAGTGAGAGCGGATATCTTTTTGCAAAACAATTTGGGCATAAGATTGTAGAACCTGTAGCATCTTTAGTACAATTAGTAAGTGATAACAAACATTTAGATGTTGTAAGTGGTGTAAAAATAGAGGCACTCATCGATGGAAAAAGAGGTGATTTTTTATTTACAAAGTATGGTGTTTCTGGCTCGTTAATTTTAGATATTAGTCGAAAAATATCTAAGAAACTTCAAACAAATAAAAATGTCAAAATGTTTGTGGATACTATGCCTGATTTTACATATAATATACTCATAGATTTACTTGAAAAAAGAATGATTAATTTAAAAGATAAAGAGATCAATTTATGGTTAGATGGTTTGATGAATAAGAAACTTGCAAAATATATTATTTTAAATTCTAAGTTAGCTGGCCATGTAAAATATGCTAAATTTTTAACACAAAAAGATATTAAAAGTATCGTAAATACCATTAAAAATTTAGAATTTAATATTATAGATACCAAAGGTTTTGAGACTTGTGAAGTATGTGCTGGTGGAGTTGCTTTATCAGAAATATATTTAGAGACTATGGAGTCTAAAAAACAGAAAAATCTTTTTTTTATAGGTGAGGTATTAGATGTAGATGGAGATTGTGGTGGTTACAATCTCCATTGGGCTTGGAGTAGTGCTTATACTCTTGCTATGAATATGAAGAGTTAAAATAAAAACTACTTAACAGCTATAAATGTAGCAAAATTTACCCACTTAAAAATACAGTCAAAATGAGTAAATCCTGCATCTAAAATCATCTTTTTATTCTCTTCATAACTATAAGGAATCAGTACATTTTCTAATGCTTCTCTTTTTTGTGATATTTCAAACTCACTATATCCTTGAGTTTTTTTAAAAGAGTAGTATTCATCTATAAATTGTTTATTTAAGATTTTATTATCTGTAATTACTTTTTCACTAAATATAAAAATGGAACCAACTTCTAAAGAGTTATAAATCTTTTGAATCAGTTTTTCTCTTTGGAGTGGGCGTATAAATTGGAGGGTGTAGTTGGAAATAATTACATTTGATACTTTAAAATCGATATTAAAAATATCATCTTCTATAAATTGTATATCTATTCCATATGCTTTTGTTTTTTGTACAGCACGTTTGAGCATAGCATTTGATGTATCTATCCCTATGAGATTGAGAGTATTTTTAGAATTTTTTGCAATATTTATAAGGGTTGTAGCAGTAGAACAGCCTAAATCATAAATAGTACTATTTTCTTTTGTATATTTAAGAGCAAAAGAGGTAGTAAGATTGAGCATATCTACATAATGTGGTACAGAGCGTGAGAGCATATCATCAAAAACAGATGCTACATCTTCATCAAATTCAAATTGTTTGGTAATTGGTTTTTTAAATAGTTTATCTTTCATTAAAAGTATTGTATAATAATAAATATTTTAAAGTATTGAAAGGGAAATAATGGCTTTTATGGAAAAATTACTTCAAAAGGTTACGAATGCTGCTCCTCGATTAAAAAAAAGAACTTTTGATCCAGAAGCCATGTCTATTGAGGATATAGTTTTGCCTAATTCTATAATGAATTTGGATATTGAAGAGATTAAACCTATGATAGCTAATGAAGTCTCTACATATAAATCACTTGGTTATAAAAACAAAACATTAGAGCAGTTAAAAGTGAGTGAGTATCATTCTTTTGAGATAGGAATAATGTTACGATTTATAAAAGAAGAAAGGGTATTTTTAATACCTGATATGGATACTATCATACCTAATTTTATCACTGGTGCAATAAAAAGTCATTTACATAAAAAAGTATTTGATATTGTACATAGATATGATTTGGCTGTAAATAAAAATCAAAGTTTAGAGGACTTAGAAAAAGAGATGAAGTGGACACCTCAAGAAGCTGGTTACTTATTACGTTATTTAAATTTAGAAGATAGAACAATTACTTCAAAGTAATATAAAAAAGGAAAAAATTTGACACAAACAAAATGTGGATTCGTAGCTACTGTAGGACGACCAAATGCAGGAAAAAGTTCATTACTCAATTGGCTAGTGGGTGAAAAGATTACGATGGTTTCACACAAAGCAAATGCAACAAGAAAAAGATCAAATGTAATCGTTATGAATGGTGAGGATCAAATCGTATTTATAGATACTCCAGGTATTCATGAAAATGAAAAATTGATAAATCAATTTATGCTCGAAGAAGCACTCAAAGCTATAGGTGATTGTGATCTTATATTGTATCTGGCACCCGTGACTGATAAAGTCAAACATTATGAAGATTTTTTGATCAAAAACAAAAAAAATACAAAACATATTTTACTTTTGACAAAAACAGATTTTGTGAGTGAAGCAGAAGTTTTTGATAAGATACAAGAGTATACCCAATTTGAAGATAAGTATGAATCACTGATCCCTGTTTCGATTAAAAAAGGGTCAAAAGAGGTAGATATTTTGGATGCTATTGTAAAACATCTTCCTGATTCTCCACCTTTATATGACACGGAGATTATGACCACTTCACATTTACGAGAAATATATAGAGAGTTTATACGAGAGTCAATTTTCGATAATATTAGTGATGAGATACCTTATGAAGCTGATGTAATCATAGATAGAGTTGAAGAAAAAGATAATGTAGATGTGATAAAAGCTACAATAGTTGTCGAAAAATCAACTCAAAAAGGGATGATTATCGGTAAAGGGGCTGTTGCGATTAAAAGAATTGGATACAATGCTCGTAAAAAAATCGAAAGATTAACACAGAAAAAAGTCTATCTTGAGCTTTTTGTGTCAGTGAAAAAAGGGTGGACAAAAAACAAAAATTCGTTAAGTGAAATGGGATACAATTTTGACTAAGAGTCTCTCTTAAAATGAAAATCCTTGATGCTCAAGATATTTTTTCTTTTAGCGTTAAGGTGGGTGAACAAATCACTCAAAAGAATCTTTTAAATTTTATACGAACTTCTATAAAAAATAGTGAATATTCCACTTCTAAACAAACTTTTTTTTCATTTTATTTTAATAAAAATATGAAGATATATGATATTTTATTGTATGATAAGGTATCATCCAAAACTCTTATTGAACCTCTTCTTTACTTATATAAATATGATCATGTATCTACAAAAACACAAGTATATTATACAAAAACCTATTTTACAATTGTATCTGATGAAACTATTATTTTGTTCAAAAAATTCAATGCTACCCTTAAAGAAGATATAGAGATTTATATAAAACAGATATATAAGATTAAAGATTTTGAAATATTTTATCTTAGTGATAAAGAGATAATTCGTTTGAAAGAGAGTGTTATAGATAAAAATATTTTGGATAGAGAGTTCAAAGAGTATCCATTGTATCAGGAAAATTCATTTTTTTATTTTATTACTTTTTTATCACTCTCCCCTCTTATTTTTCTAGGTATTCTTTATCTACAATCTCCTAATAAAACAAGTATTACTCAAAAAATCCTCGCTAAAAAACCTACAGTACAAATTAAATCACATATAAAACCCATAAATAAAATGGTTGAACTCTTTGAATATATCCATAGTAATAAAATCCAAATCAAAAGAATTGTATATAGCCAAAAGAAAATAAAGACACTCCTCATGAGTACAAATAAACAAAATATTTTAGATTTTATCAATATTTATAAAAGAGATCTCACTATCAAATCATTGAAATATGATAAAGCAAAAAATATCTATACACTAGAGGTTACAGTTGGAGTATAAACAATATTACAATTCATTATCTTTTATACAAAAAGTTGAGATCTATGGTATTGTAATATTATGTTATATTTTTATAGCTCTTGTATATAATGATATTTATTTTAGTCAGGACAATAAAACTGAAAAAAGTATACAAATTATTACAAAAAAGATAGTCCAGAATAAAATAAAACATTTTACCAATGTTGAATTACTTTCGTATATTGAAAATAAAAGTATACAGTTTACTTTGGATATTTTAGATATGAAGTTTACAAAAAAAACTATTATTTTGCAAATAACAGGTTCATTTATCAATGAAATACATTTTTTGGAACATATTCAAGAAAATTTTGTTATTTTAAAATGTGAGCTCAAAAAAGAGAAAAAAGAGATTATGTTGGATCTTATTATTGATATACGAAAATATTTTGATAAAGAAGATGTAGTTTTATCAAATATTCCAAACCCTTTTCTTGGTCAAAAAAAGAGAAAAAAGAGAGATAACTCTATAAAAATTGATGCAATTATTTCTGATGAAGTTTTGATAGAAGGTGATTGGTATAAAAAAGGTGCAGTTATAAAGGGTTTTATAATATCTCATATTTCTGATACAGAAGTGTTATTTATCCAAAAGAATACCCACAAAAAAATGATACGAAAGATAACAAATGAGTAAATCACTACTAGATTATACCATCGATTATTCATTGTCATACACTATGGAGTATCCGTTTTTACTCAAAAATCAAATTCTTCCTTTGCAAGATGAAGAGTTATGTTTGATAATTGCGACATGTAAAGAGCATAAGAATAGTGAGTATTTGATGGAATATTTTCAAAAACCTATCAAATTTATTATTGTAGATGAATTGTCTTTAAATTTTGAATTGCAATATTATTCTTTTAAAGTAGATCTGTATCAATTGGCATTAAAATCTATGGAAACAGTTTATGAAAAAGATGATAATTCTGATATTACCAATTTTTTAGATCTGTTATTTTCATTTTGTATCTTAAAAAATGTGAGTGATATACATTTTGAATCCTTAGAGAATAGTCTTCTCATTCGTATACGAATAGATGGTGAACTCAATCAAATATTTCGCTTTGAAAATAAACTCTTTTTAGCTATAAGTTCTGTGATTAAATATCTTGCTAATTTAGATATTTCTCAAAAAAGGCATCCTCTCAATGGTCGTATCACAAGAAAAATTGATGATAAGATATATGATATGAGAATCTCTACAATGCCTACAATTCACGGTGAATCCATAGTCTTACGAATACTTGATAATGGTAATATTCAAAAGAAGATTGATAGTATAGGGTTTGATGAGGATACTTTGAATATCATTCAAAAAACTATTCGACTCAATCAAGGACTCATTTTAGTAACAGGACCTACAGGAAGCGGGAAAACAACCACTTTGTATTCAATGATAAGTAGTCTTAATACAAAAAATAAAAAAATTATCACTATTGAAGATCCTGTTGAATACAAACTTGATGGAGTAATGCAAATAAGTATAAACAATGAGATAGGACTCGATTATCAAACAGTCTTAAAAAATGTACTTAGACAAGATCCAGATATATTACTCATAGGTGAGATTCGTGATATTGAGTCTTTACAAATTGCAATTCAAGCCTCTTTGACAGGTCACCTTGTCTTGGCCACCTTACATACAAATAGTTCTTTAGAAACTATCACACGCCTTTTGGATCTTGATGCAAAAGCCTACTTAATTGCTAGTACCTTAAAAATGGTACTTTCTCAAAGATTAGTAAGGGTATTGTGTTTCTCTTGTAAAGAAAAAAAGAAAGATTTGAATAGTTACATACATAAAGGGTGTCAAAAATGCAATTTTACAGGGTATAAAAGTAGAATGGTTGTATCTGAAGTTTTAGCTATTGATAATACTATCTCCAAAATGATAACAGAAAATGAAAGCTTACACAAAATCGAATCCTATGTGAAAAATAATGGATTTTTTTGTTTAAAAGAGAAAGGATTGGAACTTGTAAAAAGTGGTACTACATCATTGGAAGAGTTTTATAGTAAAATATGAAAAAATTTAAAATTAATTATCAAAAAAATCAAAAAATAGAAAGCTGCATACTTTTAGCAAAAAATGTCAAAGATTTACACTCTTTAGAAAACTACCCTTTGAATATTCTCAATATAAGAGAAATAAAAAAATTTACATTAAATTTGCCAACATTTAGAAATCACAAAAAAGATATATTTGAATTCTTTTCTCAGCTTGATATTATGTTGCATTCTCACCTTACCTTTAGTGAATCAATCGATTTATTGCAAGATTTACAACAAGAAAAAATGATTTATGAAATCTTAGATATTATGAAACAATCTTTAAGCTCTTCTATTAGTATCGATGAAGCTCTCAAAAAATATAAAAAATATTTGGGAGATACAAGTTTGTTATTTTTAAAACTTGGTTTTGAAAATGGAAATATAAAAGAGTCTATACATTCACTTGTTGAGATTTTAACACAAAATATACAAAGTAGAGAAAAATTAGAGGATGTTTTACGCTATCCAATAGTACTGATTGTCTCTTTAGTTATATCGGTATGGATGATATTTATCTATGTCTTACCAAACTTTGATTTTATATTTACCCTTTTAGAAGATGAACTTCCTTTCCCAACACAAGTGCTTTTATGGGTAAAAATTGTGATAGAAAATTATAGTTTATTTATTGTCTTAGGAATCGGAGTATTTATAATGAGTATTAAATATCTTTTAAAACGATACAAATATTTTTTTGATAAAATACTACTTTTAAATATTCCTTTATTGAGTGGTGTAATGAAAGAGTATTATTTTTATAGATTATTTCTCTCTATCTCAATTATTGTAGAGTCAAAATACCAGTTTCAGTTGGCTATTTCCAACAGTAGAAATATAGTAGAAAATTTGTACATACAAGAAACAATGCAAAATATACTTCGTAATATTAAAAATGGTTCTTCTATATCCGATGCTTTTGATCAAAGTAAGATATTTGATAGTTTAACCATAAAACTACTCTATACAGCTGATTATACCAATGAATATGAATCAATTTTATCAGATATAGCAATGCAATACAAAAAAAGATTTTTAAAAAGTCTTAAAAACTTTTCTAGTATTTTAGAACCTTTCATTATATTAATTATTTCACTAGTTGTTTTATGGCTAATTTTAGCAATTATGTTACCGATTTGGAATTTGGGTTCAGTTATAAATTAAAAGAAAATACAAATTCCTCTTTTAAAAAATCTATCTTTACAGTACCACCATTTTTAAGCTCTCCAAATAAAATCTCATCTGTAAGTGGAACTTTGATTTTTTCTGTGATGACTCTTTGTAAAGGTCGAGCACCCATAAGTTTATCATAACCCAATCTTGCTAGCTCTTTTTTTGCTTTCATAGTTAAGGTGATCAAAATCGCTTTATCACTCAAACTATTCTCTAAATCTTTGATAAATTTACTCACAATTTTTATCAATATAGGCTGTGTTAAATGACCAAATTTAACTGTAGCATCAAGTCTATTTCTAAACTCAGGAGCAAAGAATTTTTTGACTGCTTTATCTTCGTTGATCCCATCATCTTTTGCAAATCCCATGATATTAGCTTGAGTTGCTCCAAGATTTGAAGTCATAATTAGTATAACATTTTGAAAGTCTACTTTTGTACCATTGTTATCTGTGAGTGTTGCATTATCCATCACTTGGAGTAATAAACTCATCAAATCTGGATGGGCTTTTTCTATCTCATCGAGTAAGAGTACAGTGTGCGGATGTTTTTTGATAGCCTCGGTTAAAAGACCACCTTTTTCATATCCAACATAACCAGCAGGTGCACCAATAAGACGGCTTACTGTGTGTGCTTCCCCATATTCACTCATATCAAATCTTTCAAAGTGGACACCCATTACATGTGACAACTCTTTTGCTACTTCTGTTTTTCCTACCCCTGTACTCCCTGTAAACAGAAAACTTCCGACAGGTTTATTGTCAAGTCCCATACCCGCACGATTTATTTTGATCGCTTTTACGATTGTTTCGATGGCACTATCTTGCCCAAAAACTCTTTTTTGTAGATTTTTTTGTAGATTTTTAAGTAAAGAAAGATCAGAAGAGGTAGCCGTTTTTGGTGGTATCTGTACTATATTAGAGATAGTTTTTTCTACATCTTTTGCTGTAATTTTGATACTTTTTTTGGAACTCTTTTCAAGTTTTATTGTAGCCCCTACTTCATCAATTACATCAATCGCACTATCTGGTAAAAATCTATCAGTAATAAACTTTTTACTTAACTCAACAGCCAATTTGAGGCTCTCATTGGTATAAATCACTCCATGAAACTCTTCATATTTATCTTTGAGACCATCTAAAATAATGACACAATTATCAATAGAGGGTTCTTTTATCTCTACTTTGGCAAATCTTCTACTAAAAGCTTTATCTTTCCCAAAATCATTTCTAAACTCTTCATAAGTTGTAGCTCCTATCACACGAAGTTTTCCACTACTAAGCATTGGTTTGAGTATATTTGAAGCATCCATAGTACTTCCCCCAACAGCTCCAGCCCCAACTACGGTATGAATCTCATCGATAAACAAAATAGCATTTTTCTTTTTACTTATCTCTTTTAAAACAGCTTTGAGTTTTTTTTCAAAATCACCTCTGTATTTTGTCCCTGCAAGCATCGAACCCATATCGAGCGAATATATTTTTGCATCTTCTAAAAATGTAGGTACTTTTTTATCTGCAATAGCAAGAGCCAAACCCTCAGCAATTGCAGTTTTTCCAACACCAGTCTCACCCAATAAAATTGGATTATTTTTCTTTCTTCTTGCGAGTATCTCTACGACTCTATTTATCTCTTTTTCTCTATTGATAACAGGGTCGATTTGCCCATCAAGTGCTACAGCTACCAATTCGACACTATTTTGTTCTAAAGGTGTTTCATCTTTATTTTTATTATCTTTTTTTTCTTTCGATTCTAACTCTTCTGCATCAATAGAAGATTCACCATGACTTATCTCTTCTAATATATCAATTCTTTCCAATCCTAGTTGGTGTAAGAGATGAGTACAGTATGCTTTTTCATCTTTTAAAATATAAACAAACATATCTTCTACAGTTGATTCAGTTTTACCTGAAAGTGAAGCATGTGAAATCATCTGCTCTATAGTATTCGTAAGTATTATCGTTTCTATTGGGTCTTCATTGACTATATTTTCTGGATATTTTGGAGTATTTTTAAGTATATATTCTTTGAGTGTAGTAAATAAAAGTTTTGTATCCATCTCCATTTGACTCAAAAGACTTAAAATTGATTTTGATTGTAAAAGGTAGATAAATACATGTTCTACTGTGATATATTCATGATTATTTGCTCGTGCATAATTGACAGCATCTGTAAATACTTTTTGTAAGTCTTTGTGAATCATATTTTATTCCTCTTCGGCAATTGCTTTTAATGGAAAGTTTGCCTTTCTTGCCATTGTTTTTACTTGAGAAACTTTTGTAAGTGCTATCTCTTGCGTATAAATTCCACATACTGCTTTGCCATTATTATGAACATCCAGCATTATTTGCTCTGATTCTTCGAGTGATTTTCTAAATACTAAAGTAAGTATATCTATGACAAAATTCATGGTTGAAAAATCATCATTGAGCAACAATACTTTATACTTTTTTGGTTCTTCCAAATCTAACTCTTCATCTAACTCATATCTGTAACTTGGCATCTATAAACCTCTTTTTTATTTATTATTTTAAATTGCATTTTGTAGCCTTTTCAATAAGTCTTCTAGCTACCAACTCATATTCATGTACAAATGCATCTATGTTTAAATCTTCAAAATCTTTATATTGTGATTCATGAGAGATTTTGACTGTAACTTTGATATTGGGATCAATATTTTTAATTGTTTGTGTAATAAGGCGAATCTTTTCGTCATTATCAATCGCTATAATTACCCCAATACAATTTTTGATATATAAAGAGTTAAGCATAGTTTGAGAAGCGGCATTTCCAAAAAATACAATATCTCCATTTTGATGTCCCTCTTTTACATGCTGTCTTTCATGCTCTACAGCTACATAATTTATACCTACTTTTTTTAATTTTTTGACAATCTTTTGACCCAATAACGAGTAACCACATACTATGATATGATCTTTGATTCCCGCATTTTCCATGACTGGTTCTTCTATGATATCATTTCCTTCTTGATGAAAATATTTTACAAATGTTCGAACATGTCGTATAACTAAAGAGGTAAAAAGTAAAGATAATATCACTACAGATATCATAATTTGATTGATACTATCACTAAGTAGATGATTTGTGCTTGCCAATGCTAAAACTGCAAATGAAAATTCTCCAACTTGTGCCAGTGTAAGTGCTGTTTTGAACGATCTACTTCTACTATTAAAAAATCTCAAGATAGCAAAAATAATCATCACTTTAACAGATAAAATAGCTACTGTTAATCCAATAATAGTAAAAAAATTATCTATAACGGCAGAAAAATTTACTTGCATCCCTACAGATATAAAAAATATGCCGAGTAAAATATCTCTAAAAGGGATAAGATCAGCTTCTATTTGGTATTTATATTTTGTTTCAGCAATAAGCATTCCAGCTAAAAATGCTCCTAAGGAGTATGAAAATCCAAAAGTATGTGCCAAGAGTGCAGCACCTAAAACGATCAGAATAATAGACATGATAAAAAGCTCTTCCACTTTACTATCTACTACATAAGATAAAAATAACTCAACTAAATATTTACCAATAATAAATAAAATTATCCCTACTATAATCGCTGAATACAGAGTATTTAACAACATATCTCCAAGAGAGACAGAGGAATCAGACAAAATAGTAATCATGAGAAGTATAGGGATAACTGCCAAATCTTGAAATATCAAAATACCAACACTATTTCTTCCATAGGGTCGATGAATATCTCCATTTTCATTGAGTGTTTTAAGGACTATTGCCGTAGAAGACAAAGCCAAAGCAGTTCCTATAATAAGGGATGTTTTCATATCCAGTGAAAAAACTAAATTTGCTATAAAGGTGAAAATAATTGTGGTAACCACCACTTGCAGTGTACCAAAAACAAATACTTCTTTTTTCATCTGTTTTAGATGAGTAAGAGAAAACTCAAGACCAATAGTAAACATCAAAAATACTATACCAAACTCTGCAATATGAGCTACTATATTTTGGTCAATATCTACACGATCTAAAAAAAGTGTAACAATCATCCCTGTAAAAATATATCCAACTATTGGGGATATTTTTATTTTCTTTAGTACTAAGTTAAGTATTAAAGATAAAAATAAAATTGCCACAATTACTGTCAAAATATCCATGAATTAGCCTCACTATTTATAATTATTAGAATTTAACATAATTTTTTGTATAATGAACTTAAAAGTAGATATTAAAGGGAATAATGTATGAAATATGGTGAAAAAGAGATCTTAGAATTTGATATAGATGCGAGTGAACATTACTGGCCAAATAAAAATGATAAAAATTATACGATAAATATTGAATTACCAGAGTTTATGTGTTTGTGTCCAAGAAGTGGTTATCCAGATTTTGCAACAATAAAATTAGAGTATGTACCAAATGAAAAAGTGATCGAATTAAAAGCAATCAAATTATATATCAACTCTTTTATGTCTCGGCATGTTTCTCATGAAAATAGTGCTAATGAGATTTTTGATACTTTATACAAAAACTTACAACCTCGAAAGATGAAAATCATCGCAGATTATAATCCTCGTGGAAATGTACATACGGTTATAACTGTTGATAGTGAAGAGAATAAGTAAAAAAGTGATGGTTTAAAAAAGATAGTTTCAAGTAAAGAAGAAGTGCCGATATTGCTCCTCTTTTTAACTTGAATACACTCAGTAGTTAATTACCCACACTCACCGTACAATTTTTAAGTATATCTGGTTTTGTGATTTTTATTTGTAAGTTACTGAGTTTAAACTCATTTTTTAAAGCTCTTTGCAAATATATAATAGCATCTTCTATAAGTTTAAACTTTTCTTTTTTCATAATTAGTTTTGCCATATTGGCAACATGACTATAATCAACAAAATATTTTTGACCTTTTTTAAATTTATATTCAAATTTTATATCAATTATTACATTTTGTTTTTTAACTCTTTCAAAAGGTAAAATACCTATGATAGTTTTAAAAGTTAAATTATCAATAGATACTTGCATTTTTGTAGATCTAGGCAACTTTGATCTCCTCACCTTTTATAAGTCGTACAATATTTGGAATATGTTTGTAAAAAATAATAAAAGTAATGATATACAGAGGTGCATTTGAGTCTATTTCTAAACCATTATTCAAAAATATTGCTGCAATTACGACACCTATAAGTCCCAAAAGAGAAGAGAGAGATGATATTTTTAATACTTTGGCACAAAATCCCCATATTGCTGCACCAATAAGTGTAGGGATAGGAATAAGTACTAAAAATACTCCAAGTCCAGTAGCAACTCCTTTGCCACCTTCAAAACTTAAGTAAACACTGTAACAATGACCCAAAACACTCATAACAGCGATCGCCCAAAGGGTTTCTGTACTCATTCCATATATCATAGCAATTCCAATAACGAGAGCACCTTTTAGAGCATCAAGTAAAACAGTTGCTATACCAAGCTTTTTTGCTAGAGCTGGATTTGTTTGTTTTACTACTCGCAAAACATTTGTAGCTCCGATACTTTTACTTCCTGAATCTTGTACATTTACCCCTGCAAACTTTTTTGCTAAAAGTAAACCAAAAGGTATAGATCCTACTAAATAAGCGACTATATAAAATAATACATTTGGATTTGTAAAAAAGTCCATAAAATTCCTTTTTGTAAATTGGCATATTTTATCTAAATATTGTTGTATTCAAAATTAACATTTAATTAATAGACTTTGTTCTATTTATTATAAATAATTCAACTAAAGATGCTATAAATAAAGATAATATAAAGTACTTAAATCCAATTAGTGTTAAAAAATATCTATATATAACCAATAATTTGATATATTTACATTACAGAAAATGTAGGAAATAATAGAGATGAATTTTAAAGAAGAGATAATTAAGTTAAAAAAAGAACTCGATGTTGCAATAGTTGCTCATTTTTATCAAAAAGATGAAGTTTTTGATATGGCTGATATAACAGGTGATAGTTTGGAGCTTGCAAAAAGAGGAATGGCTGCACCGCAAAAAAATATTATTTTTTGTGGAGTTGGTTTTATGGGACAAAGTTTGAAAGTTTTGGCACCCCAAAAGAGAGTTATGATGCCAAAGATTGCATGCTGTGCGATGGCGAAGATGATTGATGTTCAATACTTCAAATCAAATTTACAAACATTAAATGAGGCAGGTATCAAAAATGAAGATATTTTACCTATTACATATATAAACTCTTCTGCTGAAGTAAAAGCAGAAGTTGGTAAGATGGGTGGATTGGTCTGTACAAGTTCAAATGCATTCAAAATCATCACAAAAGGGCTAGAAAGTGGTAAAAAAATCTTTTTTGTTCCAGATAGATGTTTGGGCCAAAATTTTGCAAATGAGATGAAACTCAAATCTGCTGTAGTGGGTATTGATAGTATAGAAGATGTAGTACAAGCAGATATAATTTGTTTCAATGGATTTTGTTCTGTTCATCAACTTTTTACAACAGATGATATTGATTTTTATAGAGAAAAATATCCTGATATTTTAGTAGCTGTACACCCTGAATGTGACCCTGCTATTGTAGCAAAAGCTGATTTTTCTGGATCTACTTCTCAATTGATTAATTATATTACAAAAGAGATCTCAGCAGATCAAAAAGTGGTAGTAGGAACTGAATTTAATATGGTCAATAGACTTCGACCTAAAAATACCTATGTATTAAGTTCTACGAAACCAGAATGTCCTACGATGAATGAAACAGTAATCGAAGATTTGTATAACACTTTACTTTCAATTAAAGATGAAACATATGCAAATGAGATTATTATTCCAGAAGAAGTTGAAAAGTATGCAAAAATTGCATTAAATAGAATGTTTGAGGTTTAGAAAAAATGGGTATAAATATAAGAAAGTTTGTTAAGAATGCTATTGTAGAAGATAATGGTCGAGGTGACCTTTTTTTTGATATTGCACCAAAGGGTAGATTTACAGCACGAGTAATAGCGAAAGATGATGGTGTTTTGGCTGGTGTGAAATATGCTCGAGTTTTAGCACGAGCTGAAAAGTTTGATTGTAAATTTCTCATCAAAGATGGTGAAAATGTTTATAAAGGTGATGTGATAGCTGAGCTTGAAGGGAAAGCTTCTGTATTATTAAGTAGTGAACGTACATTTCTAAATCTTTTACAACATGCTTCAGGAATAGCTACAAGTGCTAACTCTTATGCAAAACTTTTAAAAGATAGTGAAGTGGTATTGTTAGATACACGAAAAACTAGACCGCAATTAAGAAATTTCGAAAAATATGCAAGTAGAGTAGGTGGAGCTATCAATCATAGGCTAGGACTAGATGACTGTTTGATGCTAAAAGATACCCATCTTAAAACTATTATTAATCTTAAAGAGTTTGTGAAAAAAGCAAGAAAAAGAATCTCATGGGTAACTAAAATAGAGATAGAATGTGAAACATTTGTACAAGTGCAAGAAGCTATGAGTGCAGGTGCTGACATTATTATGTGTGATAATATGACCCCTGATGAGATTAAGAAAGTAGCCACTTTTAGAGATGATAAGTATCCACATATTTTACTTGAGGCGAGCGGTAATATTACGAAAGAAACAATAGAGTCTTATTTGGGTACAGGAATAAATGCTATTAGTAGTGGGAGCATTATTCATCAAGCCACTTGGCTTGATTTTTCTATGAAGTTTGATTAGAAATATATACTATAATGAAAAAGGTTTAAGCTATGAAATTGATTTTTAAACAGTTATTGGGTGTTTTATTTGTCTTGTTAATTTTTGCAGGATGTGAAAATAAGCAAAATACAGATTTAAAAATTGGTTTTGTTGCTGGGTTAAGTGGAAAATATTCAAGTTTGGGTACAAGTGTAAGAGATGGTTTTATGCTTGCATTTGATGAGATAAATTATACTATCAAAAATCAAAAAGTTCAGATTATACAAAAAGATGATCAGCAAAATGATGAAAAAGCAAAACAAGCTATAGAATATTTTGTACAAAATGATATTAAATTGATTGTAGGAAATACTACGAGTTCTATGACAAAGGTTACTTTACCTCTTATTCCAAAAGATACACTCCTACTCTCTGCAACAGCAAGTAGTAGTTTTTTTACAAAAAAAGATGATAATCTTTTACGAATTCAAGTCGATAACTCTTCTAAACGATATCTCTCTTTAGCACAAAAATTAGTATCTCATGGATATAAAAATATATTTTTTATTTATGATTCAAATAATAAAGCATATACTGATGATTATAATTATATTTTTGAAAAAATATTTATAACTCAAGGTGGAAATAAATATACTAAAAAAGTAGATTTGAATAATAAATATTCAGATATTTTAGCACAATTACAAAAAACTCAAAGTGATATGATAGTTATAGCTGGAAATTCGGTAGCTAGTGCAAGTATTATACAATATTTAAGACTCCATAATATTGATACAAAAATATTTGTTTCTGGTTGGGCAAAAACAGATGATTTTATAATACAGGGGGGAAAAGCTATAGAGGGTGTTCTTTTTAGTGGGACATATAATGAAAATTCTCAAGACAAGAGATTTTTAGAATTTAAAACTAAATATGAAACTAAATATAAAAAATCTCCTTCTATATTTGCATTACAAGGGTATGAACTAGCACAAATAATTATAAAAAATTTACGAAATTCTACTGATATTCAAACTCTTAAAAAACGAATACTTACAATTCAAAGATATAATGGATTGCAAGGTGATATAACATTTGATAAGTATGGGGATGTTATGCGGGATTTTTTTATGATGGAAGTAAAAAATAGTCAGTTTGTTGTTATGGATTTTTAATGCATCTTAAAAGTTTAAAAAATAATATATTAGTTTATCTCCTTGCTTTTACAATTGTTCCACTTTTTTTAGGATCTTCTATAATACTTTATAATGCATACAACTCTGAAAAAAAAAGTATATTATACAATCACACTCAATATCTCAAGCAAGCCAAAGCACAAATAAACTCTCTTTTAGAAGATATTGAAGATAAAGGAAAGTATGTACAAAAAAATTATCTTCGTAAAAAACACAATTTGGTCATTGATTTATTGCATGTGAGTAAATCTATAAATACTATAATGATTTTGAATAATGATGGAATTTTGACAGATTTTTCATCTTCTACAAAAGATAAAATTTTTATAGGATATGACTATTCAAATACACCCTTTTTTAAAGCGTTACAAAAAGGAAAGAAAAATCATTGGACAGATGTATATCTTTCTTTGGATAACTATACTCCCTCTATCTCCTATAGTTTTAGAATAGATACAAATACACTTGCTGTATTTATTATAAATTTATATTCTTTAGATGATTTTAGTGACAAGTTTAAGAGTGGAGATGGCTCTTCTATGATACAAATTGTCGATAAAGAGGGGATATATATTTCTCATTTAGAGTATCCAGAGTCTGTTTATCAAAGAAAAACAATATTGAATACAAAATTATATAAAAAACATATAAAAAATAATAAAATAAATGAACAGATAGTTTTTTTTGATAATCAAAAAGAGAAAAATATTGGCGTATATGGCTTATCAGAAAAATTGCATTGGACAATTATTATCAAAGAAAAATATGATTATCTCTTTAAGACATACTATACAAATCTTTGGTTTATAATTTTATTTACACTTCTACTATTTTCTATTTCAGTTTATTTTTCATTTCGTTTGTCAAAATCAATTTTACTCCCTTTGGATCTCTTAAGTAATAAAATGGATGATATTGCAAAAGGAAAAACTATAGAAAAAATAGAGGCAAATCATTATAGTGAATTAGAAAAACTCTCTCACAATTTTTTATTAATGCAAAAAAAAATAGCAGTAAGAGAAAATGAAAATAGGCAAAAAGATAAGCAGATATATGATTCTATTAAGATGGCACAAATGGGTGAAATGATAGGAAATATAGCCCATCAATGGAGACAACCATTGAGTGTGATAAGTACAGCAGCAAGTGGTATGAAAATGCAAAAAGAATATGGTGTTCTTGAAGATACACAATTTGAACATTGCTGTGATCTTATAGTGGACAGTACGCAATTTTTATCAGAAACTATAGAAACATTTCGAAATTTTATAAAAGATAAAAAAGAGCTAAGAGAAGTGATTTTGCAAGAAGAGATAGAGAGTATTTTAAAAATAGTTTCTGCTTCTTTGACCAACAATCATATCACTTTGCTAAATAAGATTGATTATACTCATAAAATCAATCTATTATTGAGTGTAGGAGAGTTATCTCAAGTTGTTATTAATATTATAAATAATGCAAAAGATATTCTTTTAGAAAAAAAGATACAAGATCCTTTGATTATTATTTCACTTTTTGAAGATAAAACAGGGATTAGTTTGACTATTGAAGATAATGCAGGTGGTGTGCCACAAGAGATAATGGGTAAAATATTTGACCCTTATTTTACTACAAAACACCAGTCTCAAGGGACTGGGCTAGGATTACATATGAGTTATAGGATAGTTACAGAGAGTTTAAAAGGTGATCTTATCGTAGAAAATACAGAAAAAGGGGCAAAATTTTCTATTGTTTTACCCTTGAAATAATAGAAAATAAGTCATACTTGTACAAAGCCCAGCAAAAAGACCAGCGACCATATCATCACCCATCACACCCCAGCCACCTTTGACATCTCTATCTATTTTACCAATGATTGAGGGTTTGAGTATATCAAAAAGCCGAAAATAAACAAAAGCCATAAGTGCTAGTATATAGTTGTCTGCAGTTGCACTTGCGATGGCTAATGCCAACCACATCCCTGCTAGCTCATCGATAACGATCTCTGAGCCATCATGTACACCTACCTCTTTTTCATAAATATCTATCTGTTTTACAGAAAATACACAAATCAAAAGTGACAACATAAAAAGTGTAGATATCTCAATATACTGAAGTAAAAACATAGCCATTACCAGAGAAACAATTGTCCCCACAGTTCCAGGTGCTTTTGGGAAAAGCCCACTATACCCAAGAGTTAAAAAAAACTTTCTCATGCATTACCTCTATGTTTTTCGATACCAAATTTTTTTCTTTTTTCCCAAAGTGATTTTCTACTTATTCCTAAACGACGACTAAGTTCAGTATCGGGATATTTATTTTGAAAGCTCACTACCATCAATTTTACATAATCATTGATAGTCAATATCGAGTCAATTACAGAAAGCTGATTTGGAGACTCCAAAGTGATTTTAGGGTATTTTATCTCCCCCAAATCTTCAAGAGAACAAATAATCACATCATAAGAACCAATAGTATTTAAAATGAGATCTTTTGATGCTTTTTTTGCAAAATGAAAATCATAAATATATAAAAGCTCATTTTTAAAATCTTCAGGATTTATTTTGGTGTGCTTTTCCAATGAGATAAACTTGATTGCCTTATTTAATTTTCTCGCCATATCAAAGACAATTTTATCTGCAATTCTTTGATCTTTTGTTTCTATAGCAAAAGGGAGAGATTGAGGTATATTCTCTTTATGATCAACATTGTTAAATGCAAAATTGATATAATTTTCTAAGTTTATATTATTTTTTTTCAATTTTTTAAACTCATCATAATGATAAATCTTTCGCACTAACTCATCCATGATAAATGGTTTTACAATATAATCACTCGCACCATCTTTGAGTGGTTTTGTAACTGTAGTATCATTGATATAAGAAACAAGCAATATAACAATACTGCTTTTAAAATTCATAATAATTTTATGTACATCACTACTACTGATATTAGTCGATAATAAAACCGCATCATAATTAAGATCCAAATTGATCTCTTTGATATTGGAAACATGGGTACAATTATTTCCTTCTTCTTGTAATCGCATCGCAACTTTTTGCGCTAAATAAACTTCTTCATCTAGTATTAATATATTCATTTATTTGGTCCAATCATAATATTTTAATGTTGCACAAGAGAGTACAACGACGCCTTCTTTTTTTCCAACAAAACTCATCTTTTCAGCTGTAGTAGCCTTGATATTGACTTTGATTTTGTCTATGTGTAATAATTTTGCCATTTGAGATCGTATAGTATTTTTATGCGGGTTTATTTTTGGTACCTCCGCTAAAATTGTAAGATCTATATTGATAATCTCATAGCCAATATTTGAGATAAATTTTACTATATATTCTAGTAACTTTTTAGAATCAGCACCCTTATATGTAGCATCTGTATCAGGAAAAAACTCCCCTATATCTCCAGCTCCACAAGCACCCAAAAGAGCATCTATCACACTATGGATGAGTACATCTCCATCACTATGTGCTTTAAAACCAAAAGGAGAATCTATCTCAACTCCACCCAAAAACATTGGCTTATTTTTTTCAAATTGGTGAATATCAATCCCATTTCCTACAAAACTATTTTGATTTGGTTTTTGTAAACGTTGCAGTACATCTAACTCTTTTCCAAAAGTGATTTTGGTAGAGAGCGGTGACCCTACAATATAGTGTACAGTTCCTCCCATACTTTTTATAGCACTGCTATCATCTGTAAATTCATTGTGAGTACTAGTAGCTTTTTTGAGTATTTTGGTATTTGAGAGTTGAGGAGTTTGGATGATTTTTACATTGTCTCTATCGATAGTTTTATTATGATATACAACAGTATCTGAGACATTTAAGGCAGGAACAATAATAGAAGCCCTATCTTTATTTTTTATAAGATCTTCAATTACTTCGAGTGGTACACATGCTCTTGCTACATCTGTGATCATTACAAACCTTGAGTTAGTAAGTGCAAGTGCATTTACAATAGACTGTTGACGAGTAGCACCACCATGAACATATTCAAAATCATCTGAATAATTTTTCATATAATTCAGTTCATCTTTGTGACCAACGACTATCACTTTACAAAAATTTGCATACGATGATAATCTTTTGCTCACAATCAACCACAATGGTTCATCATCGATACGAATCCATTGCTTTTTGACAGATAGTTCAAATCGTGATGATTCTCCTGCACATAAAATAATTAATGTAATATCACTCACATATCTCCTTAGTGTGTAAAAAAGTTACGTATTTTACATGAAAATTGCTTAATATGTTATTAGATTTTTTTTTGTTATAATAAAATTCGTTAAATTCGCTATAAGGTTCCAAATGCCATTTATCTTAAAAAAGTTTGCTATAGAAAATAATCACGGTATCAAAATACAACAATTTCTCATAAATAATACCCCAATAAATATCTCTAACTCTCAAAAACTCTTAGCAAAAGGTCGTGTGTTTGATGAACACAATAAAGTATTACAAAATGGTCAAAAAGTGCAAGGAGAGTTTATTCAGGTTGCACTTTTCGAAGGGCATACAAGAGGATTAAAACCAATTTTTCAAACGGATGATTTTGCAGTATTTGATAAACCTTCTGGTGTTATGGTACATCCAACATCAAGAACAACGGCATACACTTTGCTCGATGAGATTCGACATCATTTTGGAGATGCAGCAAACTTAGCACATAGAATTGATCAAGAAACATCTGGGCTAGTTTTAGTAACCAAACACAGATATAGCGACATTATCCTCAAAGAGATGTTTGAAAATAGAATGTATGATAAAAATTATCTCGCAATAGTTGAAGGAGAAATAGCACAATCATTGGAGATAGGTGCAGGTATAAAAAAAGCTACCAATAGTAAAATAGGGGTAAAGATGGAGACAGCTGAAAATGGAAAAACATCTTTTACTATGATTAAACCGATTCAATATAACAAAGAAAAAGATCAAACTTTAGTAGAAGCAACTCCGCATACAGGAAGACAGCATCAAATACGAGTACATTTAGAGAGTATTGGACATCGTATCGTTGGTGATCCTATCTACGGTGTTGATGAAGATATCGCAGATCAGTATCTTTTAAAAAAACTGAGTACGGAAAATAGAATAGTGTCCACAGGAGATAAAAGGCTTCTTTTGCATGCAAATTATTTGAGTTTTACTTATAAGGGTATCAAATATAAAATTTATTCGAAACAAAATTTTATTTAAATTTCATTTTATCAATAATCTTTAGTTTAATTTTAGTCAAATTTATGTATAATCCGCAAATTAAATAAAGGGCGACATCCAGACTCGACCCTTTACAAAAAAACAAATAAAAAAAGGAATCCTTATGAAAAAAGAGATACACCCAGACTATAAAACATGTGTAGTAACTTGTGCTTGTGGAAATCATTTTGAAACAAAATCAAATGTAGAAACAATGAAAATCGATATCTGTTCTGAATGTCACCCATTCTTTACAGGTGAGCAAAAAATTGTAGATGCTGCTGGTAGAGTTGAGAAATTCAAAGCTAGATACGCAATGAAATAATGCTTGCATTTGTTCCCACTC
>Ga0193965_1000020_pt1 | contig 69168 bp, 68 predicted proteins | sample FB_8_MG_FD_140330 | JGI IMG/M metagenome (GOLD analysis project Ga0193965, IMG submission 140330) | Microbial mat bacterial communities from the Broadkill River, Lewes, Delaware, United States - FB_8_MG | ecosystem: Environmental > Aquatic > Freshwater > River > Microbial mats | place: USA... | reverse complement strand
TTGTAAACTTGATTAATTTATTAACATTTATATTTATTTAAAGATCATACAATTCAAGGCTTTCTCTAACAAATTACTTCGTTTGTCTCTTCTTGTTTTGTGGAGCGGATTATAGTAGGTTCTTGGTTCTTTGTCAAGGGTTTTTAGAAGAAAAAAACTTAAATTCTGAAATTTGCTCTTTATACTATTTATTTAATATTTAAATTGAATAAAATACAGCATTATTTGATATAATACAGTTATAAGAGAAAAGAGGAATAGTTAAATGAATTTAGAAAAAATAGATAAAGAATATGTATTACATACGTACGCTAGAAATTATGTAAATTTTACTAAAGGTGTCAATGCTACGTTATATAGTGATGAAAATAAAGATTATATTGATTTTACATCTGGTATTGGTGTTGTATCTTGTGGTCATGGCAATAAAAGAGTAGCTGATGCTATTTCAAAACAAGTGAATAATATTACACATATTTCAAATATATACGCTATCGAACCTCAGGCAAAACTTGCACAAAGAGTCGCACAACTCAGTGGTTATGATATGGCTATGTTTTTTGGAAATAGTGGTGCTGAAGCCAATGAAGGTGCTATTAAAATTGCTCGAAAATATGGTAAAACAAAATTTGATAATAAAAGATACAAAGTTATTACTTTAGAGCATTCATTTCATGGGCGAACTATCACAACTGTTAAAGCAACTGGTCAAGGAAGTATGCACAGTGAAAACTTTACCCCTTATCCTGATGGATTTTCTTACAATGCTACAATAAATGACATCTATAATTCAATTGATGATGAAACTGTAGCTGTTATGATTGAGCTTGTTCAAGGTGAGGGTGGTGTGCAACCTCTTCCAAAAGATGAAGTGCAAAAATTGGCAAAATATTTAAAAGAGTATGAAATATTACTCATCATTGACGAAGTACAAACAGGTGCTTATAGAACAGGTGAATTTTTAGCTTCAAATTTATATGAGATAACCCCAGATATTATAACTATGGCAAAAGGTGTAGGTGGTGGAGTACCTATTGGTATTGTTATGACAACACTCAAAGATATATTTGTACCTGGTGATCACGGAAGTACATTTGGTGGTAATTATCTTAGTACGGCTTCTGCTTTGGAAACATGTACAATTTTGGATGAGATTAAAAATGATGGTAGTTTAGATGAAACAATTATCTATTTTGAATCTAAGCTCAAAGAATTTTATGAACAAAATACAAATATATTTACAGATATTGTTGGGCTGGGTCTTATGAGAGGATTACGTGTAAAAGATGCTGAAACTTTAGCTAAGATCATCAATAATGGATTTGAAAATGGTATATTGGTATTAAAAGCAGGTAAAAATACTTTACGATTTTTGCCACCACTTACTATTTCAAAAGAGGAGATTGATGAGGGGTTTAAAAGATTGGAACAAGCTGTTGAAAAAATATAATCTCGCAGCTTTACTCTGTATAGGTTCTTTGAATATATTGAGTGCAAATGAGCAATATTTATCAGAACCCAAAGAAAATATACTCAACTATTCTTATAAAAAAGCTGTAGAAGATAGTACAAAACTAAAAAATGATTGGATTAATCCAATCACATACAAATATAGCTATTTAAATACTCAAACGTATGATACTACAAAATCTTATATTAGTATATCTCAACCTATATTTAAAAGTGGTGGGATATATTATGCTATTAAATATGCAAAAAGTGTTGAGAATCAAACGAATAATTCTATTGATGTTCAAAAAAAAGAGCTGATCAAACAGGTTATCAGCATACTTTATGAGATTAAAAAAAGTGATGTAACTCTTTCAAAACAGGCTTTACTCATCCAAAATGCAAAACTTGATGTACAAAGAAAAAAAGAGCAAGTGCTTAATGGCATACTCGATACTTCATTTTTAGATAATGCCATACTTGATTTGAATTCTAAACATAATAGTTTTATTGATTTGGAATATCAAAGAGATACTTTTGTCAATACGCTTTCTCAACTCTCAGACAAAAAATATGATGAGTTAGAACTTCCTATTTTTTCATTGATTATAGACGATACATTTATAAAAAATAATATTTATATCAAACAGGTACAAGATGAGATAGACACTTCTTATTGGGTAAAGAATATGGTAAAATCAAACTATTTACCTACAGTGAATCTTACTGCTGACTATACAAGATATCATAATACAGATAACAATACAGCACTTGATGAAAGCAGCCACACATATGGTTTTAATATCACTATCCCTTTGGATATAAAATATTCTAATACTATTGAAAGTGCTAAAATAGAATACTTACAAAACAAAGCATCACTTGAAGATAAAAAAAGAGAAGAAACGGTAATTTTTAAAAATACGCAAGCAAAGCTAAAAAGTCTTGATAAAAAAATAGCAATTGCAAAAAGTGACATCACACTTTATGATTCTTTAGTCACACAGATACAAGAGCAGCTTGAAGTGGGAATGAAAACACAATCTGATCTTGAAACAATTCAAAATTCTCAAAAGATTAAAATATTGGAAATTCAAAGCCTCAAAGTTGAAAAACAGATGGAGCTTTTAGAGCTATATTCAAGAATGGAAAGCTAAGTATATGCAGACAAAAGAAATATATTTTAGTAACTATTTTCAAAACTGGCTTTATGAAAATGAGGGCTATTACACACATTATAAAAGTATAGGAAAAAATGGCGATTTTTATACTGCAGTAAGTTCGAGTAGTTTTTTTGGTGGAGCTATTGGGAAACATATCATATCTGTAATAAAGGAGTGTTTTTTACCTCAAAATACTACTATCGTGGAGATAGGTGCACATCATGGGTATTTGTTGGCAGATATTATTCAATTTATTTTTACTTTAAATCCATCTCTTATACAAACACTTCATTTTGTAATCATTGAAAAACAAAAACATCTGCAAACGAAACAAAAAGAATATTTCCAAAAATGTTTTGGCGATCAAATAACACTCACTCATTATGATGATATCTCCAAGTTAGATTTAGAGACAGCATTTGTTGTTGCCAATGAGATATTTGATGCATTTCCTTGTGATCTTGTATTTACAAATCAAGATACTGAACTTCAAAAAGGATTGGTTGATAATCATACTATTAAATTTACAAATCTTGATACAACACAACAAGAGGATACTTATTTACTGAATTATTGTAAACGGTATAATGTGGCAAAAGGGGAAGTTGCGAGAGGATATGAAAAGTTTGCTTCGCATCTTTCTCAAAATATAAAAAGATTTGAATTTCTTACATTTGATTATGGAGAAAAATATCCACGAAATGATTTTTCTTGTAGGATATATGCACAACACTCAGTGTATCCTTTATTTGATGAAAAAATAAACTTAAATACCTTGTATCAAAAATCAGATATCACTTATGATGTTCATTTTCAACATCTTATTGATTGTTTTGAGGATATTGGTATAAAAAATATTTCGTATCAAACGCAGTTAAAAGCTTTGGTAGAATTTGGTATTATAGAACTTTTAGAAATCTTACATAAAAATGTAGATGAAAAAACATACTTAAGTGAAGCAAATAAAGTCAAAACTCTCCTCAATCCAACAGGTATGGGAGATAGGTTTAAAATGGCACGTTTTAGACAAACAACATATAAAGAAACAAATAAAAAGGGTTCCAATGAACATAATAATAAATGGTGAAGATAAAATATTTGAAGAGGGGAATAGCTTACAATTTATTATTCAATCACTTCAAATTGAAGATAAAGTGATGGCTGCTGCTGTAAATATGGATATAGTTAAAAAAGATCAATGGGATCATTTTATACCTAAAGAAAATGATGCAATAGAGTTATTACAATTTGTTGGTGGTGGATGATATGCAACATGATATAGGAACTGTTTGTACTTACTGTGGAGTTGGCTGTGATATCACTGCTCAAGTTCAAGATAATAAAATACTCAAGATTTATGCCCAAAGTGATGGCTATGTAAGTCGTGGAAAACTTTGTATCAAAGGGAAAACTGGTTTTGATTTTGTTGCATCAAATAATAGAATACGAAATACTCGTATCAAAAAATCTTTTATTGAAAAAAATCTAGAGTTTTTTCCTCAAGAGCTTAAAGCACGAGTACATACACTGCAATCTATAGATGAACTATGGTATGAATCTAATTATGAACTGGCTACCTCTATTGCTGCTTGGAAATTGTCTCAGATTAGAGAACGCTATGGTCGGCATAGTTTTTGTGCAACAGGGGGAGCAAGAACATCTTGTGAAAGTGGATTTTTACTTCAAAAATTTACAAGAGAAACGATGGAATCTCCACATATTGACAACTGTGCTAGAGTATGTCATGCCCCTAGTCTCAATGGAATGGCTGCTACAATTGGTGAGGGAGCTGCTACAAACCCTTTTGATGATATTTTTAAAACAGAGTTTATGCTTGTCATTGGTTCTAACACAACAGAAGCTCATCCAATCGTAGCCAATAGAATGGTAGAAGCGAGTCGTGCTAAAACGAGTGAACTCATAGTCTGTGATGTACGAAAAATACAACTTAGTAAATTTGCTACAGATACAGTGGTGATGCCTTACGAATCGAACCTTTTATTTTTGAATGCCATTGCTTATGTGATATTAAAAGAAAACTTATACAATCAAGAGTTTATAAATACAAGAACCAAAGAGTTTATAACTTATAAAGAAAATATTCTCAATGATCCTTTTGCAAATCCAGAATATTTTTTAAATATTCAAGGGTATGAAGAGTTAGCAAAACAAATTCCTATTATTGCTCGAAAATATGCATGTAAAAAATCAATGATATTTTGGGGTTTAGGAATTACTGAAAATTTAGATGGAAGTTATGCTGTGATGGCTATGGTAAATCTAGCTCTTATGACTGGAAATATTGCAAAAGAAGGTGCTGGTCTAATGCCACTTCGAGGACAAAATAATGTGCAAGGGACCTGTGATATGGGGTGTTTACCCTATTATGGACCTGATTATTCAACACCAGAAGAGATTGGACTCAAAACACCTGATTTGATTGATGCAATGCTACGAGATGAAGTAAAAGCCATGATGATTATGGGGGAAGATACTACACATATCCATCCAAATCTTAATAAAGTAAATAAAGCACTTGATAAATTGGAGCTTATTATCACGCAAGATCTCTTTATGAATGAGATTGCCAAAAAATCAGATATTGTATTTGGAGTAAAATCTGCTTATGAAAAAACAGGTGTCTATGTAAATGCTATGCGACGACTTCATCTTTCTCAACCTTTAGTAGAAAATAATTTGCCTGATGATTGGAATGTTATCACCGATATTGAAAATAAAATAAAAGGGCAATTTTTATATAAAACGAGTGAAGATATTTGGGAAGATGTAAGAGTTGAAGCACCTTATAGATATGGAGGAGCGAGTTATAATAAACTTAAAAAACATCGAACCAAAGGGATGCAATGGCCTGTAGGAAAAAAAGATACTCCAATACTGCATCTTGAAAGATTTAATACACCTGATGGCTTAGGTACATTTATCTATAATAGCTATAGTTTACGTGGTCAAGTGAAAAAACTAGTTACAAATGAAAAATTTGATACATTTTATTTGACAACAGGAAGAAGTTTGATTCACTATAATAATGCAGCCCAAACAAAAGAGACAGAAAAATTAGTATCAAGACATAGTGAAGATACTCTTTTAGTTTCTATTGATGATAAAGATAAAATCAAGGGAGATAAAGTAATATTAAAAACTCAATATGGACAAACAAAACCTTTATCTATCAAGTTTGTCAAAACTATTAAAACAAAAACATTATTTGCAACATTTCATCATGCTGCATCAAATATAAATTTTATATTTGGTGATGAAAGTGATGTTAATACAAAAACAGCTCGCTTTAAATCTTTGGAGGTGAGTGTAATTATGCTATAATAATTCTTGATTTAAGGATACTTAAATAGGATTGGTATATAATTAAGACAAATAAAAGGACTATTATGAAAAGAAATATATTAAAATTAGCTTCTGTTGCTGTTATTACAACAATATTAGTTGGTTGTGCAGGAACAAAATCTCTTGAAACACTTGCAGAACCTGACTTTAGATGTCAACAAGATGGGCAATATGCTCCTAAGTGGACTTGTAATCCTTATTTAGAGGGTTCAATAGTGGCATTAGGAATTGCTCAAAATAATGCTGGTAATGATTATGGTATGCAAAGAGCAGAAGCTATTGCAGAGGGTAGAGATGCTTTAGCAAATCAATTAAGTGTGAAAGTAAGTACTTTATTTAAATCGTTTAAAGCTACTACAGGTTCTCAAGCTGATGCAACATTTGATAAAGCAACATCAAAAGTTTCAAAACAACTTGCAAGCCAAACATTAAATGGGAGTAGAGGTGTTGAGTCTTGGAAAAGTAAAGCAGGAACTTTATATGTTTTAGTGGGACTCAATAATGAACCAGTGAAAGAGCAAATGGAAAAAGCAGTGAAGACATCATTTAAAAATGACAAAGCGATGTACCAAAAGTTTTTAGCAGCTAAAGCACAAGGTGAGCTTGATTTTGAATTAGAAAAAGCTGCACAGTAGTTTCTAAATCTTAAATATATTCAAAAGCAGGGAACTTTCCCTGCTTTTTTATTGTAAGGAAAATAATGTTAAAAATGACTCTTCTTATTGGTAGTATGCTATTCTTAACGGGATGTGTCTCAGGAAATAATACTAACAAAACAAAACAAAATAAAGAACCAAAATGGTTACTTGATCCTTATATTGAAAATGACACTATTGCGGCGATTGGTTGTTCGAGAAGACATTTTAAAGGAATTGAAGCACAAAAAGATTTGGCTATCTCACGAGCAATTGATCGAATAGCTACACAAAATAGTGTTATAGTGGATAATGTAACAATGCGTCAAAGAACTTCTGAAAATGGACGCCAAGGAATAAGTGCTACTTCTTCTTCCTCATTACACACTGTAGATCAAATAAAAATAAGTACAAAAACAAAAGCTTTATATACTAAATCAAATGGAGAAATTTGCGCATGGGTGGTACAACGATGAAAAAATTATTAATAATAGTAGGATTGTTATTTTTAACAAATGGAATAGCAGATCAGTTTTCGGATTTTAAAAAACAACAAGAAGCTGGATATTCACTTTATAAAAAAACTATAGAAGAACAATTTTTGGAATATCGAAAAGCACATCAAGAGGCTTTTAATGAATTTTCAAAAGAGATTGAAGAAAAATGGCCAAATTACAATGGGAAAGCAGTATTATCTACAAAAAATAGATATGTAGAATATGCTAAAAATTTAAATAGCAAAAAAATTGTAGATTATGCTAAAAAAAATATATCTTTAGAAGTTATAGCTACAACACAAGAAGAGGCAAAGAAAAAACTTGCTGTAATGTTCGATAATCTATTGAAAGAAACAGTAAAAACTGCACATAAAAAAGATTTATTAGAAAAAAAGATTGCCGTAAAACTAAAAAAACCGCTTAAAGTTGTAACATCAAATAAGCAACTCATTGCTGATATTTTAACAGCTAGAGAAAAAGCATCGATGAAGGATACACTTCAAAATCAAGATCTTACAGTTGTGAAATACAAGGGAAAATTTATCTATAAAGCAAATGTAAAAATGCCTGCAGATTCTATGATACGAAAGGCAAAAACATTTAAAAAAGAGGTGCTAGCAAATTCTCAAAAACAAGAAATTCCTGCTGAACTTGTATTTGCTATTATGCATAGTGAAAGTTCTTTTAATCCTATGGCTCGTTCACATATTCCAGCTTTTGGCTTAATGCAAATAGTTCCTAAAAGTGCTGGTGTTGATAGCTATCAATATTTGTACAAGAAAAAAAAGATATTATCTTCTGAATACTTATATGATTCATCAAAAAATATCACTATAGGATCTGGTTATTTACACATTTTATATTATAGATATTTAAGAAAAATCACAAATCCACAAAGTAGATTGTATTGTACTATTGCTGCTTATAATACAGGTGCCGGAAATGTAGCAAAAACTTTTATAGGGAACAGAAATATAAATAAAGCAGCAATCACTATCAATAAATTAACACCAAAACAAGTATATACAAAACTTATGAGTAATTTACCTTATAATGAAACAAAAAAATATTTGAAAAAAGTGAATGATCGGGTTGCAGCATACAATAAACTTTTAGAAACATCGCTCTAATAACATAAGTAAAGAGTGTCTTTTGAAGATACTCTTGATCTCTTATATCTACTAAACTACAAAAACCAAACCATTCTCAATTTTGATTTTACCTAACAACTCATACTCAAAAACTTTTGCAGGATAGAGAGCCATCATCTCATCATATGTTGGAGTTTGTTTACAGTATTCTAAAAAATCATCACTATGTTTGATCTCATTTTTATAGCCCACAAAATCTTCTATAAACTTTGTAATATCATAAATCGGTTTTGCTAAGCCTTGCTCCAAAAGTTTATTGGTACCTAAACTTTCACCTATTCGATGTGCTAATACATAGATAGGTTTTTTCATCTTTAATGCAAACTCAACACTCCTCATAGTGCCACTCTTTTCATCCGCTTGTGTGACAATGAGTACTTCACCCAAAGAAACAACTAGCTCATTACGAATAGGAAAATTGTATCTTGTTGAGGGTGTTTGCATAGGAAATTGACTCAATACCAAACCATTTGTCTCAATACTTTCTATAAGTTTTTTATTGACAACAGGATAGCGTATATCTAAACCTGTTCCTGCAACTGCTATGGTATTGAAACTTCCTGCTGCATTATGTGCAATAGCATCGACACCCATAGCAGCACCACTAACGATACAAATATTATGTTTTGATAACTCTTTTGATAGTTCATGGGTGTATTGTTTAGTGTATTGATTTGGTTTTCTTGTACCTACTATAGATATCGTTCTTTTTTGAAGCAGATCTGTGTTACCTATATAATAAATATTCTTAGGATACTTTTTCATCGAATCTAATTTGTCAATGTGGAAATTTATCTCTTGTATCATAACTCTGTCACAAACACTAATTCTAAATCTTTTAAAAGATATTTTGAATCTTTTAAAGTTTGAAAGGTTATACTATAAGGATGCCCAATTGCTATCGCCATTCCATTTTTCTTAGCAATTCTAATCGCCTTTTTGAGCTGTTTTTGTATATATTTTTTATCTTTTTTATTATCTAAAAAAATATTTCTACTAAACATCTTCACACCATATTTTTTTGCTGTTTTTTTAGCAACAGTTTTTGCCGTTGTTCTACTATCAATAAAAGTGTAATTATATTTTTTTAATATTTTAAACAGTTTATCCATAGCTGCTGCATTGGATGTAAAAGTACTCCCTGTATGATTGTTCAAATAGTTAGTATTGGGATACAATTTACGTAAGTAGCGAATCCTTTTTTCTATTTTTTGAATTGAGTCATTTGTATGTAAAGTATTTTCCTCTTCATATCGTACACTACTTGCCTGTAAAGGAAGATGAATCAAAAACTCATCGAGATTTTTTGTGATTTTTGCAGATCGAGTATGTCCTTTGGTTGGTGGTAAAAAAGCCATATTTACTTTATACCCTATAGTCTGAATGCTATTAATCTGCCTTTGTGTTGTCATATCATCAATAATAATTGCAAGTTTTGGTTTGTTTGAAATGTTTTTTTTGGTAATAGGGATCTGAACTTCTTCTACTTTTGGAGTTTTTGTATCTATTAATATAGGTTTTTCATTATGAGGTTCTTCATGTTTATCAATCTCTTCAAGATTAGGCTCTTCAAAATGAAATGTATTTATATCTTTTGGTTTCTCTTTTTTCGTTTCAATATATATATTATTATCTGTATTTTTAGCATACGCTATCTCTAAAGCTTTTGTTTTTTCTTCAAAAGTAATATTTTCTTTTTTTGCATTCTTTATGGATTCTATATTAATTGTAGTTACAGTTCCAAAATCATCTTTTAACTCTTCAATTTGGTTTCCATAAAATATACCTATAACCAATCCTAGAAATATGATAAAAGATATAATAATAAGTGCTGCAAATACTTTTTTGTATGATTTGAGTGGTGTACGTTTAAATTTTTTGGGAGTTCTTCGCTTGGGTATTTTATTCATCAATATTTTATAATTTTAAAAAGAAATATACTTTTTGATAAATCAAAAAGTATATTGTCTAAAATTAGTTTTTGTCTTGATTTACAATTTTATTTGCAGCAATCCAAGGCATCATTTCTCTTAATTCAACACCAGTTCGCTCAATTAGTGTTGCTTTTTGATTTTTTCTCTCAGCATTCATTCGAGGGTATCCAGCTTGACCTTCTAAGATAAAGTCTTTTGCAAATCTACCATCTTGAATCTCTTTAAGAAGATCTTTCATAGCTTGTTTAGACTCATCATTGATGATTCTTTTACCAGCAATATAATCACCATATTCAGCTGTATTTGAAATAGAATATCTCATATCTGCAATACCACCCTCAAACATTAAGTCAACGATTAGTTTTAACTCATGTAAACATTCGAAGTATGCCATTTGTGGATCATATCCAGCTTCTGTTAATGTTTCAAAACCAGCTTGAACTAATGCAGTTGCACCACCACATAATACAGCTTGCTCTCCAAATAGATCAGTTTCTGTTTCATCTTTAAATGTAGTTTGAATAATAGCAGTTCTTCCACCACCAATAGCAGATGCATAAGAGAGTGCTAACTCTTTAGTAGTTCCACTTGGATTTTGACCAACAGCGATAAGATCTGGAATACCACCACCTCTTACAAACTCACTTCTTACAGTATGACCTGGAGCTTTTGGAGCAACCATAGTTACATTGATATCAGCTCTTGGAGCAATTCTTCCATAATGAATATTAAAACCATGTCCAAATGCAATAGTAGCACCCTCTTTTAAGTTAGGCTCAATCTCATTTGCATAGATCTCTGCTTGATTTTCATCTGGCAATAAAATCATAACAACATCTGCAGCAGCTGATGCATCTGCAACTGTTAAAGTTTCAAAACCTTTTGCTTCAGATTTTGCCCAAGAAGAACCATTTTTTCTTAAACCAACACATACTTCAACACCTGAGTCTCTTAAGTTTTCTGCGTGTGCGTGACCTTGTGATCCAAATCCGATAATTGCTACTTTTTTTGACTTAATTAAGTCAATGTTACAATCTTTGTCATAATATACATCTAATGCCATTATATTTCCTTTTAAATTAAAATAATTTTGTGCGATTATATCCAAAGTTTATTTTTATTGACTTAAAACTATTTCTTAGTTATATTCTTCGTTTTCGGCTGATCTCTTTATCATTTATTTTTATTGTTTTAGGAATTAGGCTTTAGAAATTGTTATTTCTTTTTCTTAGAGAAGTGTAATCCTCTTGTTATATTCGTCAATAAGACTAAGCATATCTATACACCATATCTTTTTTACTTTTTTAAGTACATTACTCTCATTCAAAATATTTTTATCATTGAACTGATAGCCCAAATACGGTTCGACTGAGAGTATATAGAGCATAAAAACTCTATGAGGTAAAAATCCATCATATCTCTTTAAATCTTCATTTATAATTCTAAATATCTCATATCTATCTATCACAAAAGCGGTATAGTTTTTGTATTTTCTTTTTTGTATAAGTTTAATAGCATTGCTCAGAGTATCAAGTAGTTTGGTGATTGAGTGGATAGATTCTAACTCTTTTGGATTCAATCCTCTTTCGCTTAAAGCTTGTAAAGTACTATTAATTTCAATTTCAAAATGTTGTTTTTCTATTTGTAACTCTTCTATTTTTGTGGGAATTGCTCTTTGAAAATAGGCTCCATCATTGAGATTAAATACTTGTATATTTGGGTTATTTTGAGAATATTTTAGCAAAGTATCTTCATAGAGGATTATTGATCTTTTAAAATAGATATTGGTATTGACAGTTTCTCGCAGGTTTCCTTTGATTGTTTGTGTATATTCTTTAAAATCTGCTGTATTATTTTGCAAAGAGTTTTGTTGTGAATTGTGGGTATTAAAATTACCTTGGTGGTCACCAAAATGTGATGAACCACTCTCCTTGTCAAATGATAAATCCGATCCTAAAAGATAGAGTCTATTTGCACCCAAAATAAGAGATAACTCCAAAGATATTTCCCCCACACTAAAACCCTCGATAAGTTTACTTGTTTGTTTCATCTGGGTCATTGTTTCATATAAAGTGATATGAGTTGTATGAAATAGTTTTAAAATATTTGGATGTGTTGCAGCAGCTGTTAAAAAAGGTATATTTTGAATTTTATTATGAATAGATTTTGGAAATTGTTGTAAAATCTTCTCATCTGAATCTACTGAGATAAGTAAATCTGGCATAATATCTTCAGTGATAAGTTTCTCCAATACAGCACCAACAGCGATAATAAAAAAGTTATTTTTATGTTTTTTAATCCACTCTATTTGTTTCCCAAAAGAAGGACCAGCAGCCAAAAGTAGCACAGGGATATCTTGGAGTATAGTATGGATTTTTGAAGTGTCTAATGTTTTATATTTTGAGATATTTTCTAAAGAAGGAACTATCAAACCCTCTAAAAGTTTATAATAATTTACAGCAAATGGGTCATCTAAAGCTTGAGTATTTCTAAGAGTATCAAAAAAATTATTGAGGTTATAGTGTGTCGAATAATATTTATGCATATAGTTCGAACGAAACTCATACGGCAAAAATTGTTTGAGTTTTTCTACTAATATATCTCTATCATCCATTATAGAAAAAATAATTTTTGTTTTTTGAGCAATTTTTTGATAATTTGTAGTAAATAAAGAGAGCCGAAATATCTCAAGATTGTACTCATAAATAATACAGAGTCGAAACTTAAGTTTATTTGTAATACCTTGGATATGCTTCCCTAAAAGAGTCCCAGAAAATATAAACTTTTCTATATATTGGAACTTTTTTGTCTGCGATGTTGTAGGGTTTTTAAAAAGTTTTGAGTATTGGGAGATGTCATTGACACATTTATGCATTGTACGGATAAATGTATTGAGTGTATCATCTGTATCGTATGTTTGTTGTGCATTATAAAAATTTTCTCGTAAAAGATCTATACTATTCTCTTTATCAAGATTACTATCTTTTACAGCTGTCTGGATAAACTCTTTAGGTTTTCTATTGTACAAATATGTTTCATTATGTGCATCAAATATATCAAACTCTTCATCATCTTGGATATATTCAAGATGATATCTCTCTTTATATTGGTTATTATCAATAGCACTTGAAAGCATATTGATTCTTTCATATAAGTCTGAATGATTTATTTTAAAATACTCTAAGTTTTCTAGGTATATTTGTATCGCTTTGTTTTGTATCTCTTGCATCTGTAGTCCCTGTGTTTATTTTATAAATATATCCAATGCCTTAGAAAGAGTTAAGAAAAATCCCATCATAGCCATAAGCATAATCATATTTTTATTTAATGCTTTTTGTATTGTATGTTCTATCTTTTCATGAAGCAATTCAAATTTATGTTCAAGTCCAACGAACTTATGCTCAAGATCAACAAATCTATTTTCAAGCTCATTAAATTTTCCATCAAACTTTTTTTCAAGCTCACTAAACTTCCCATCAAACCTATCTTCAAGTGCCACTACACTTGCTGTTACTTCATTGAGTTTATCATCGAGATGATTTATATGGTTATATTGTGATTTTAAAAGCAAAGTATTTATATCTTCTTGATTTAATCCTTTACCCGCACTAAACTTCTCCTCTATCTCTTTAATCTTTGGAGATATCATCTCTATGAGCATATCATCAACTCTTGTTTTATCCATGTGTTCCCCTTTTTAGTTTATTCTCTTCACTTAAATATACTCCCAAAATTAAAATCGACTCTACAATCATCTAAATCAAAACTATATATCTCATCCGTAAATTCACCTTCTAATTTATAATATCCATTTATAAGTTTATAAACTTCTGCAAAATTACCTTTGGGTTCAACTAATATATAATATTTCACCCCTTGCTCTTGAAAAATATTATATTTTATTGTTCTATCTTTCTTTTTTGTTGATGGCGATAATACTTCAAATATTATTTTTGGTACATCTTCTATAAAATTTGTTTTTATCTCATTACAAACTACAGCATTATCAGGACAAAATACAGTATCATCTTCAATTTTCCAATCAACCGCCAACACAGGCATACACTTATTACACTGTTTTAGTATATTGTTCAATTCTATATGGATATCACCACTTATATTTTGATGTACAAATATAGGTGATGGTGCCATCGAATATGCAATACCATCTATGAGTTCCCATTTTCCTTCCCAAAATTTATATTCATCATAAGTATAGTGTGGTAAATCTTCAAACCGTAATGCTCCCATAGTATCTCCTTTTTTATGTTATTGTATCTAACTTCTTTTTAATTTCATACAAATAACATTTTTATTTTTTTCAGTGAATCAATTTAGACATATGAATTTTATACTCCGAAGCAAGTCTTAGCATATGATCACACCAAACTATTTTTACTCTATTTATAAGCTCTTTTTCATTCGTCAATTTTGCATTAAATTGAAAACCAAGATATGCTTCCATTGTGAGATAATATCTATTAAAAATAATACCCGCATAAAGATCTGCATATGAAGAGAGATGTTGGTGTATAATAGTTAGTATTTGTCTTCTTTTATCTCTAAACTCTTGATACGATTTGAGTTTTATTTTTTTGAATTTTTTAATATTACTTATAAGAGTATTTACTATTACGATACACTCTTTGATATTTTGAATATCTTCAGTATTTACTCCCATCGTAGCATGATTTAAAAGCTCTTTTTGTATATTTAACTCTTGTTTATTTTCATTTGGAATGATGGCATTTTCAATTTTCAAAGGAGTTATTCCCTCCAAATACGCACCATCACATAAATTAAATATCTTTATATTTGGATTTTGTTGTAAAATTATTTGCATATTATATTTATAGGCATTGATAGAGTTGATAAAAGCAGTTGTAGTCACAACAGTATCTCTAAAATTCCCTTTTACTACAAGAGAAGTTTCTTTTGTTTGAGAATTATTATCTTTCATAAAAAAGTTTTCTTCTTTTTGATTTTCTGTAATAGACTGAACTTTTACTTGATCATGATCACCTATATGTGTAGCTCCAGTTTCTTGATCAAGTGCCATATCTGTCCCTAACATATAGATAGTATTTGCACCTAAAATTGTTAATAATCTAAGTGTAATCTCTCCTACACTATACCCTTTTAAAAGTTCACTCTTTTTTTTGATTAAACACATAAGCTCAAAGAGTACAATATTTGTTTTTGGAAAAATATCTAATACCTCTTTAAAAGTAGAAGAGGAGGTCAAGAAAGGGATATGTTGTATTTTATCTCGTATCTCAAAAGGAAATTGTTTTTTTATCACTTCATCTGCATCTGCTGATGTAATAATATCAGGGATAATATCAAAATTGATAAGTGTTTTGACAGCTGCACCAACAGCTACAATAAAATATTTTTCTTTATGTTGTTTTACCCACTCTATATTATACCCTAGCGATGGACCAGCAGCTATAAAAAGTACAGGTATATCTCTAAGGACTGTATGCTTAAATTTAGTATCCAAGATAGGATAGTTTGATATATTTTCACATACAGGGATAATAAGACTATCAATCATTTTTTCATAAGTAAAAGAGAAAGGGGATTGTGTCTTAATCACCGATAACAACACATCAAAAAAGTTCCCTATATTATAGTTTGTAGAGTAATATTTAAACATATGATTGGAATACACTTCATAACCAAAAAATCTTTTTAAATGATTAAATTCTTGATTTTCATTTTCCATAACAGAAAACATCAACATAAGGTTATGTTCATTTGAAATTTTTGCATAATTTGTAGTAAAAAGTGAAAGTCTAAATATCTCCAAATTTTTTTCAAATATAAATAATAAAAGAGATTTGAGCTTGAGAGCAATAGGCTCGATGTGTCGCCCTAAAAGAGTACCAGAAAATATAAATTTTTCTATTTGTTTAAATTTCTTATTTGGATTTGTTGTTGATTTATTAAATATTTTTGTATATTCAAAGATATCATTTTGTACTTTAGCTTGAACTTTAAATACTTGTGTTGTTTGCTTATTTATATCAAGTGCTTTTGTCATATTATATATATCAGGGTTTAGTAACTCTATACTATTCTCTTTATCCAAATTACTACTCGCTACAGCTGTCTGGATAAACTCTTTAGGTTTTCTATTATAAAGATGGGTTTCATTATGTGTATCAAATATATCAAACTCCTCATCATCTTGAATATATTCAAGATGATATCTCTCTTTATATTGTTGATTATCAATAGCACTCGAAAGTAGAATGATTCTTTGATATAAATCAGGATGATTATTTTTAAAATACTCTAGATTTTCTAAGTATGTTTGTATCGCTAGGTTTTGTATATCTTGCATAAATTCTCTTTGGTGATTGTTTTGTATATCTTTTTATTATATCAAAATAATTATTGAAGCATATAAATCTAAAACTTTTTTGGGTAAAGATAAGGTATAATAGTACAAATATATACTAGGAAGTATTATGAAAACAAAAACATTCTTAGCTATCATCCCCGCTCGTGGAGGAAGCAAAAGACTTCCTAGAAAAAATATATTGGATTTTAATGGAAAGCCATTGATACAGCATACTATACAAGCAGGACTAGAAAGTCTCTATATAAGTAAAGTTGTAGTCAGCACTGATGATAAGGAGATAGCAACCGTATCACAAGAGAGTAGTGCTGATGTTATGATAAGACCTGATGTTTTAGGCAGTGATACAGCGACTTCATTTGATGTAGTGAAACATGCTATTGAAAATAGTGATACACAGTATGATTTTATAGTTCTTTTACAGCCTACTAGTCCATTAAGAGATTTTTCACATATAGATGAAGCGATAGAGTTACTCTTAGACAAAAAAGCAGATGCCGTTATATCTGTAAATAAAATGGATCATAGTCCTTTGTGGGCAAATACTTTACCAAAAGATAAAAGTATGAAAAATTTTATCAAAAAAGAGTTGCAAAATACTCGAAGTCAAGATATAGAGGATTATTATCAGCTTAATGGGGCGATTTATATCTGTAAAACCAAAAGACTCTTAGAAGAGAAAACATTTTTATTTGATGATAATATTTTTGCTTATGAGATGGATAGGGTGAGTTCTGTAGATATTGATGATGCGATGGATTTCAAAATAGCGGAGATGTTTTCTATGGAAAAAGAAAACATCAATTAAAAACCCCCTCATACTCCACTTGCGCTTGCTCAAAGTCACTAATTCTCCCTATATCGAGCCAATATTCATGAATTGGAAAAGAGATAGATTTGAGATTGTCTTGAATCATATCATTAAATAAAGTGGGCATATCATAAAATTCATTTTGTGGAATATACTCAAAAACTTGCGGTGATAGAGTATATATTCCTGCATTTACAAAAAATGTTTGTACTGGTTTTTCTTTTATAGATACTATTTCACTTCCATTTGTTTCTATCACACCATAAGGGACTTGATAGTCATATTCTCGTACACACATAGTAGAGATACTTTTTTCATATATATGAAAATCTAAAAGATGGGAAAAGTTTACATTTGTAAGTAAGTCTGCATTCATTACAAAAAATGGCTCTTGTGGTCTCTCTTTGATGAGGCTCAATGCCCCTGCAGTTCCGAGTCTTTTAGTTTCTTCGATATAGTCAATGTTAGCTCCCAAGTGGCTCCCATCTTTAAAATACTCTTTTATCATATCTGCTTTGTAGTTGACACTAATTGTGATATTGATAAATCCATGCTTGACAAAGTTATTTATGATTGTTTCCAAAATAGGCTGATTTCCTACTTTTAAAAGTGGTTTTGGTGTATCTTGTGTAAGTGGACGAAGCCGTGTACCCAATCCTCCTGCCATAAGAACAACCTTATTTCTTTTTGTGCCTATTTTTAAAAGGGTCGCTAAGTCTTCCACTTCTACAAGTTTTCCTTCATCGTCGACTATAGGTATTTGATAGAGTTTTTTTGAGATAGCTTTTTGTATCACTTGCTCTTTAGATTCATCTATAGTCGCTAAAGTAGGTTTTTTAAAATAGAGATTTTCAATCGTAGAGTCAAGTGTAAGCCCTTTGAGTAAACCTCTTCGTATATCTCCATCTGTAAGTGTTCCTATAACTATCTCTTCATCATCCAAAACGATAGCTATTTTCATAGCACCTTTATCTATGATTTGTAAAGCATCTTTGATCGTTTGTGTTTTAAATACGGTTATTTTATAGTTATTTTTCATTATTTATATCCCAAAAGCTTTTTTTTATTATAGCATCTAAATCTGTATTTTTGATAACATCTATGATTTGTTTACTAGCACAACCATCTCCATATGGATTAAGAGTCTCTTTCAAATTTTTTTGAAACTTTTTAGAATAGAGTTTTTTAAATGCTTTCAAAATATTTTTTTTGGTTACTTCACAGTCTATCACACTTGTAGCTTGTAGTCTCCCTTTTTGTCTCTCTCCAATATTTAAAGTGCCTATTTTAAATGAAGGGGCTTCGATAAGTCCACTCGAACTATTGCCTACAACTGCATCGACATATTGTAAAGCAGAGAGGTAGCGTAACTGTCCGAGTGAAGTGAATACTACTGATTTATCGCTATTTTGAGAAACATATTCATCACACATAGTATTGATAATTCTTCCATCTGTATCACTATTTGCTTTTGTAAAGATGATGTGTGTATCTTCTAAAGTATCAATAGCATCTAATAATCTTTGAAATTGCTCTTTTGCGGTACTTTTTTCTAAGGTCACAGGATGAAAAGTAACTAAAATATTTTTTTTATTGAGTTTAAAATCTATTGATTCTTCAAATTCCTCAAGAGAAAGAAGCTCCAATCTTTTAATATTTTCTATCCCCATTCCACCTACATTAAAAACTCTATTAGGATTTTCTCCTAACTGAATCACCCTATCTCTGTACTCATTCGTAGCTGTAAAATGTAAATGAGACATCTTACTTATACTATGGCGTATCGATTCATCAAAAGCCCCCTGTGTAGTTTCTCCACCGTGCAAATGCGCTATAGGAATAGTAGCAATCATAGCAGCACTAACAGCCGAAAATATCTCATATCTATCACCCAAAACTATAAGTAAATCAGGCTGAAGTTCTTCGTAAGCTTCAGCAAAAGATATCTGAGCCAATCCCATAGATTTGGAAATACCCACAGCTGTATCTGAAGAGAGTAACATCTCTATTTTTTTAGAGATAAAAAAATCTTTTTCTATCTCTTTATAAGTTAACCCAAATTCAGGACTCAAATGCATACCTGTCACTATCAGTTGCAATTCTAAATCAACATCTGATTCTATCTCTTTAAGTAACCAGTAGAGTAAACCATATTCAGCACGAGTACCTGTGACTACACATATTTTTAGGTTAGAATTACTGTTCATATCAAATCATCCTCAGTATAATCTTTACGAGCAACACTTCCAATAATATCATCCCATCTCATGGGACTGATTCCATCTCCAGGGCGTTTGATCGTGATATTTTCTTCAGTAAACAAAGTACCTTTGGTAATCTTTTTTTTAGCCACGAGTGATTTTCGAGCTATTTTAATATTTGGTGTTTCACTAGGACTGGGTTTTTTTATACTACTTCCCAAAGCAAGCTCAATATTTCGTATTGCTTTTACCATGGCTATTAATTCATTTGGTTCTAAACTTGCTTTATGATCAGGTCCTTCCATCATATTATCTAAAGTAAAATGTTTCTCAATGACAGTTGCACCCATAGCAACAGCCGCTATATCGACTTCTATACCTAAAGTATGATCACTATATCCAAAAGCAACATCAAATGTTTTTCCAATAGTGAGCATAGCTCGTAAGTTTACATCTTGCATAGGCGTAGGATACATGGTATTTGCATGTAAGATAGTGATATTATTTTTAGATGTACCAGCTTTTAGAAGTACATCGAGTGCATCTTGTATCTCTTCCATATTTGCCATACCAGTTGAAAGTACCACTTTCTTATTGAGTTTTCCAATAGCTCTAAGGTAAGGAAGATTTGTTATCTCACCACTTGGAATTTTAAATATCGGTAAACCTAAATTATATAATAACTCTATACTATCCAAATCAAATGGAGTGGAAAGAAACATAATATTTTTACTATTACAATAGTTTATGAGTTCATGATGGGTATCCACATCTAATTCTAACTTTTTGAGCATATTAAATTGAGAATCATCAGTATCTATCATATTTTCTTTTTGATAGGTAGCTTTTTGTGCATTTTTACTGACTAGATTTTCTGTTTTAAATGTTTGAAATTTTACAGCATCCACGCCAGCTTTGACAGCTACATCGATAAGTTGTTTTGCTAATTTGATTGAGCCATTGTGATTGACTCCTGCTTCTGCGATTATAAATACACTCTTGACTTTATTTTGAGTTTGTGGTAATATTTGTACATTATTTCGCTGCTCTTGTTTTTTAAGAGGTATGCATCCTCCACTTTTTTTAGAGTGTGAGGTAATTTTATCTAAACTCATTTGACCACACTCCCCGCTTTTACAAATCCAACACACTCTATAGACTCTTTAGAAGTTGCATTACTCCCAAAAAAAGTACCCTCTTTTACTCGTACACCACCATTGATAATAGCAGCGGTAGATATATGACAATTATCTTCGATGATACTATCATGTTCTATGAGTGCTTTTGTATTGATGATACAGTTTTTTCCTATTTTTACACTAGCATTTACAAGTACTTGATGCATAATAATAGTCCCTTCATTTATAAAAGAGTGTTTCGATACATATGCAAGAGGAGATATAATAGTAGGCAAACAAAATCCAATTTTTTTGAGTTTCTGAAATAACTCTATTCTTATATCAGGTGATAAAATTTGACCCACCGTTACCAGTGCATTTTTATATTTTAAAAATAACTCCTCCAAATCATCATCACACCCAATGATTTTATAGCCCAATATATCTTGACCAATCAGCTCTTTTTTATCAATAATACCTATGATACTATATCTATTTTCTTGCTCAATCACATCTATGACAGATTTGCAGTGACCACCGCCACCTATGAGGAGTATATCTTGCATTAGAGTATCACACTACTAGAAATATTCACAACTCTTTGCTCCAAATATTTTGCATTTTTAAGCGAACCACACTGTGCATCTTGAAACATCTCTAACTCATTCATCAGTTTCCAAATAGGGCGAGTCATTACACCATTTGTATTTGTAAACTTCAAAAATGCATCTCTCTGTTCTAAATCATTGACGATAACTGCTTGTAGCCAATAGTTTGATTTTGACTTTTTTGGTTCTTGTACAAACTGTATCTTATTTTGTTTAGAAAAAAACTTTTTATAATCTTTTGCTAGTTTTCGTTTACTTTTCAAAAATGTATCAAGTTGTTCCAATTGTGCTACTAAAAGGGCTGCATTAAGATTGGGCATACGATAGTTATATCCAATACTATCATGAACATATTCAAAAGGGTGCGGTACTTTTGCAGTAGTCGTAAGATGTTTGGCTCTTTTAGCAAGAGTTTCATCATCTGTGACGATTACTCCACCACCGCCTGATGTGATGATTTTATTTCCATTAAAAGAAAATGCTCCCACTTGTCCAAAAGTACCTGTGTGTTTCTTTTTAAAATAACTTCCCAAAGACTCAGCTGCATCTTCTACTAAATTTATATGCCATTTATCACAAATCTTTTTGATTTTATTTATACGGCAAGGGTGACCAAAAGTATGCATAGGGACACATGCTTTTATCACTCTTTTTGTAGTTGTATTGATACATTGATTATCGATTATTTTACAATTCTTTTCCAAAAAGTGTTTGAGGGATTTTGGAGATAAACCCATAGTATCGATATCTACATCTACAAATACAGGTTTCGCACCACAGTATGTGATAGCATTACAAGTAGCTATAAATGTAAGTGGTTGGGTTATCACTTCATCATTTTGTGTTACATCTGCCAAAAGTAGCGAGATATGTAAAGAACTTGTACCATTGACTGTAGCTATTGCATATTTACTTCCCACTTTTTTAGCAAACTGTTCTTCGAACATATCTACATATTTCCCGACACTTGAAACAAAAGTAGAATCGATACAATCATTTAAGTATTTTTTTTCATTTCCATTAAATCGAGGTTCGTGTAAGGGTATAAACTCTTTTGTATTGTATTTTTTTTGTATAAAGTTAACTAATTTTTGCATAATATCCTCCAGTTTTTGGACTACCAATATACTCTATTTTATTTTCATCTTTGAGTTTTTTTATCCATCGTTCGATATTTTTTATAGAAGTATCTAACTCCTTTACAAAGTAAGGTGTTTTTTTATTTGGATTATTTTGAATAAGATTAAGAAGACTATTTACACCCTCATTTACACCCTCATTTACACCCTCATTTACACCCTCATTTACACCCTCATTTACACCGTCATTGGCATTTTGATTTCTCTCTTCTATTTTCTCTTTATAAAGTATCACCCGAAACCCATGAACAAATTCTTCAAATTTTGGTTCTATAACTCCGTGTATTTTACATTCATTTTTAATTCTATTGATACCTGAGCCATATTGTTCGATGATGCCAGCTTCTTTAAAAAGTCGAGCTATCGCTCTATTTCGTGTACGAGAAGAGTAGTTGTTTGTATTGAGTTTTTCGATGGTGATGTCATCATACAGTTTTCCTGGATTAAAAAACTCGATTCTATCATCATATATTTTGATGATGGAGTTTCCACAATCACGATAATCTCTATGGACAATCATATTGACCACGATTTCCCGTATTGCTTCGAGTGGATAGTCATATTTCTCTTCTCTTTGCGGATTGCCTGTGATGATATACTCTATCATAAGGTGCTTTCTTATAAACTCAATTGCCGTATCTATTTGGGTAACCACATTTGTATTGATGTCGATATTATCGATAATTTTTGTATCACTTTTAAATCTTCCTATTTGAAAAGCAGTCAATATCGAAAAATTGGAAGTAAAAAGGAGATATGCTCCAAAAGTGAGTTTGTCATCTTTTAAAAGCTCATATTTTTTCAAAATTGTGAGAGGGTCATCTGAAAACTTTTTGTTTTGATATTTTTCAATCTTTTCTATAAGAGTTATAATATTCTCTTGCGATATATCACTAAAATCATGCCGTGTATCGACATAATAATCCCAGCTTTCATTGAGTGTTTTTAGGTGTTCATGGGATATCTCTTCTAAACTCATCAGATGATTTGAGTTTTGTACTCTTTTATAGTACCTGTTTTTATACGATATTGGCTTGATAGGTTGCTCTTTAATATCAATCATTAATACCGTTTTATTTTTTATTTGAGTTTGCTCTATATCGACCATAAGATTGGGTTGGGTATTTTGTTTGATGGTGTTAATATAGTTTTGAATCGTTTCAGCTCCCACATCGACACCGATTATATTGGCACTATCATCGATCCCTATGAGTACCACTCCACCCTTTGCATTGGCAAAAGCCACAATAGCCTCACACACCTCTTTTTGAAAAGAAGTTTTGAACTCTATTTTGGAATTTTCCCCTTGTTTTATAATGTTGTCAATACTCTCTCTCATCTTACCAAATCTTCCCAAAATCAAATTTTATTGTATTATTACACTCTTGTATATCAAAATCTATCTTTTCATCATGAGTATCACACACTTTCACATAGTGTCCATTTTGAAATCTGTAAACTTTGGCAATCTCTTCTTTTGGGTCTACTATTATATAATACTCCACACCCTCTTTTTCATAGAGGTCATACTTTGTGGTCAGATCTTTTTTGGCAGTTGATTTAGAGAGTATTTCAAAAATAATCTTTGGAGCTTGAGTGATATAAGCATCTTTTAAAGGCTGATGACATATCACACTATTATCAGGCTGAACTATAGTGGTATCTGATATTTTCCAATCAATAGGGAGAAGAGCTTGACATCTCTTACACTCCTTAAATATATCTTCTAATAAGTAAGCTATTTTATTACTAATTTTCTGATGTTTTATCATAGGAGCTGGTGCCATAGCATATGGATACCCATCTATAAGTTCCCAATTCCCTTCCCAAATTTTATAATCATCATAAGTATATCGTGGTATATCTTCGATTCGTAAAGCACCCATCTCGTATCCTTTTAGTTTTTGTATGAATGATTATACAAAATTACATCTTTGAGTCTAAATATTTACCCGTTTCCTTATGTCCAAAATCAGGAATAAGTGCAAAAAATTCTTTAACGATATCTTCTTTACTCCACGATAAATTGTACTTCAAGTCTTTGAGTTTCTTTTCAAAATTGTTTAATAACACTTCATCATAAATAGCTTCATTTTTAATCACTCCAAGATTGATAAATCTCTCCATATCCAAAGTTTCCGCTTCTGTAAAAAACTCTTCAAAATCTTTTTCACCTGTTGTATCACTTGATGTGAATAAACATGGCCATTTTTTTGAGTTTGTATGAAGGGTAAAAAACTCTCTAGCTTCTGCTTCATCTTTACAAAGGTAAGGCTCATATTTTAAATTTTTGAGATATTTTACTGCTATATCTGCAAATGAGATAAGATGTAAACTTTCACTTAATTTTGGAAAAAATATATCTCTATTTTCACCAAAAATACAAGACATTAGGCATAATTCACCAGATTCTTGAGGGGTAACAAAATATCTTTTTATATCGTTTGGAGCTACTATTGGTTGATTTTTTTTAATTCGTTGATCAAATCCATGTAATAATGATCCATCGGAAAAAGCAACATTGGCAAATCGTGCCATAGATACTTTTATATTTTCAGACTTTCTATTTACAAACATCTCCATGATTCGTTTACTCGCCCCCATCATATTGACAGGATTAGCAGCTTTGTCAGTACTTACACAAAAATATTTTTTTGTTTTATTGTTTATAGATTGTTGGAGTGTTTTATCTGTATTAAATATATTAGTATCAATCATACGCATCAAAGTAAAAGGGTCTTTTTCACTTCGTACATGTTTGAGTGCTGAGAGATTTAAAACATAGTCGTATTGACCATCATTTTTGATAAAAGCATCATATTCGATACTGCCTATATCCAAAGCAAAGGTCTGAAAATCACCCTCTATATATCCAAAAGAGCTTCGGATATCTCGAACAAGCTCAACCATATTATTTTCACTTATATCTAACACATGAAGTTTTTTAGGATTACGTTTAAATATCTCTTTTGTGACCGCTTGTCCAATACTACCAGCACCACCTAAGACCAAAAAAGAGGAGGTGGAGATGATTGACTCCAATTCTTTTTTTACATTTATTATATCATTATTGAAAAGTTGTTTTGTTCTACCGATAAGATGGAGCATAGATTGCCTTTTTATTTTAGTTCGATATACTCATCTTCAAAATAGAGTTTATTATCAATTGCAAATACTTTTTCCTCTTCATCAAATGAAAAGTCATATATTTTTACATTTTTAAAATCCTCACTTATCTCAATAAGATAATCTTGTGATTCTAAGGCATACAAATCTTTTCCATATGCGAGTGCATTAATCTTTGCAAATTTGAATTTTTGTGCGGCTATTTGCTGTAATGAGATATTATATTTAATCACTTGACCATCAAGCGTTGCTACATAGATAAACTCATCTTTGATGATAATTTGCAAAATATCAAGATCCTTAATATTTGCTTTACCATCTACAAAAGTAAAGAGTTTTTTGGAACTTGCAGCTATCAAAGAGTTATTAAACTCCTTTAAAAAGATGATATTATTTATATCACTTTTAGGATCAATATTAATCGTTTTTGCTATCACTTTTTTATTGAGATCTACTATCACTACTTTTCCATCAAGAGTAGGAAAAAGTACGATGTTATCTAAAAATAGTGGGTTTGCTATTTTTACATTATTTAAAGCTGATTGTTTTAAGTACTCTTTAAAAAGTGTTTCTTTTGTTTGAGTATCATAAAGTGTAATAGAATTATCTATAGAACCAAAAGCTACAAGAGTATTTTTTGTACTTGCAGAGATAATATTTTTGTCAAATTGAAAAGTATTTTCTGTAAGAGTATTTTTTAAGTAGAGTGAACCATTATTATCCGTAGCAACAAGGGTATCATCAACATAGTTTAAAAATCTATATCCTTCTTTGAGTCCTTTTAATATACCTTTTTTTGATATAAAAGAGTTGTCTTTGAGGCTTGCCCCATCATTATTAAGATTGATAATAGATGCCTCTAAGTTGAGTGATTTTTGTTGGAAACTTTGTGTATCTTCTGGTTCATAATATTGCTTAGAACTACATCCTGCAAAAAGCAAGATAAAAGAAATTGATAGATAGGCTATTTTATTCATGATATTTCCTCTTATTTTGTAAGTAAAAAATGCTCAAGCATTTTTGCCATTGGTAAAACTTCAGATTTTTGATCAATAAGTTTTAACGTCTCTTTTGCATCAGTGTACTGTGTATTTTTTGCTTGTATAAGTGCTTTGTTAAATAATGCAAAATCTTTTAAAAGAAAATCTTGTTTTTGTGTAACAGTATCAATTTTATCTAAACTAGCTTCGTCAATAGCTTGCGTATAGAGTGCTAATTCTTTAAAAAATTCTACATTTGTTACTTTAGAATCATCAAGTTTATATTGAAATATTTCATATAATTTTGCATTTTTTACTTTGAGTATTGCTTTTGCATCTGCATCATTTGGATTTTGAAGTAAAATATTGAATGCTTCATTGGCTTGAATCTTGTTTTGTTGTGTATAATAAGAAGATACATAATACCCTACAATAGATATCACAATGACAGCTGATGTTGCAATGAGTGTACTTTTGTATTTTTTTAATAGTTTTTCAACTTTAAAAAAATTTTCCATATAACTTTCTTCTGCTGAAATCTCTTTTTTGATATATTCAACATCCTCTTTTAAACTCATATTCTAAACCTTCGTGTGTATTTTTTTTAAGGAGTATAGCTAAATTTTATTTATTCTATGTTGAGAGCATTTTTTCAATAAATATATCTCTATCACTTCCAAGTTTTATAACAAATTCTCACCGAACTTCTCTATAACTTTTTCTTGCAAGATATGCAAACTATTTTTTTGACACCATATACCTGTTTGTTTTTGTATATAACATAAAAAAAATGGATCTATAGATTGTTTCTCTTTCTCCCTATCCAGAAGATATTTTTTGAGTTCCTCCAAGGTAAATTCCTGAATATTTGGAAATTTTTCATAAAAGGCTTGTGCTAACTCTGGATCTTTCTCTATAGTTTTTTCGGAATATCCTCTTATTGTTTCTAAAAATATAGATGCTTCAATCAAGTTTGCACTAATATCATTCCATTTTCGTCCATGTATAAGTTGGTCTATAGCCACATCTAAAAACACAGGAACAATTTTGAGTACCAAATTTAACTCCATAAAGTCATTATCAACAAGATCACGAAAAAGCATTCTTGTTCTATTGCGTATTTTTTTTCGCAGATCAGGTTTTTGGAGTATATCTTTGTGAAGAAGTTTAAATCTCTCCAAGGCTCCTAACCGTGAGTGATTAAATGCCATAATAGATACAAAGGGATGGGGGTCAGATAGTTGGGCTCGTGAGGAGCCACTAGGGCGACAAAATGCCCAGTATAATCTTGCCTCAAAGTTATCATGAAAGGTATATTTAGCATCACCTAATTGTTCAAAATCATCATGATCTTTTAACTCCTCGACCTCCTCTTTGTATGTTAAATTAAATAACTCTTCCATATTCTAAAACTCTCCCATATTGTGTGAATTTGTCTAAATTTTTTTTCTCATTGATAATAAAAAGAGTTTGACAAACTAGTGTTTCTTGTATCTCAAACTCCCCATCGCTTAAAACGACTAGAAGATTATCTGCTCGTATTGTAGTTGTTTTAAGATATCGTAAAATAGCATCAAAATTGGTACCCCCATCACTTTTAGGGATAAAAAGATCCTCCTCTTGAAGTGGATTAAAACTATCAAAACTGATAATATAATCTGTTTTTACCTCTTTATCAAAAGGGAGCACAGTGATTTTATACTCATAAAAATTAGTAGAGATTTCACTAATAATCCCTAAAAATTGTTTGTACTCCTGTAAGGAAACACTAGAGCTACTATCAAGTGCAACATACACAATGAGAGACTCTTGATCTCTTTTCTCCCCAGGGAGATAAACTCCTCTATGGACAAATCGTCTGTTAGGGCGGTTAAAAGTGGTAGATTTTTCAAACAAAGAGGTGATAAGATACTCTTTGAGTATATCTTCAAAATTAATATCAGGTTTTATGAGTGTATTTATCTCTATTTGTAACCCTTGGGAGAGGTTTGTTGTTTTGTTTGCTATGGCTAAGGCTTGGATGATAATTCCATCTAGTTTCTCTTGTTTCCCTTTATTGGTGGTATGGTCTCTTACCTCCTCTATATCCTCTTTGCTAGGGTCATATATATTTGCTTTGAGTTTCCCTTTTTTGTTCTCTTTTGTTTGTGCCTCTATCTCTTTTTTTTCTTTATTTTGAGCATTTTTATCCTGCTCTTTCTTTTTAGTAGAGAGTATCTCATACACCTCCTCTACAGAGTTATTGATAAAATCTCTATCCAATTGTTCATCAAAAGGGACTGTCCCTATATTTTGAAAACTACTGAGGATATTATTGACCACTATATCAGAGGCTTGATTCCATAGTGAACGATCTCGTACCTTTTTTCTATAAGGGTGTTTTAGGACAATATGGAGAAGAGTATGTGCATACAAATAGACAATATTCTCTTCTGTATAATTTTTGAGTTTGTCTGTATCGATGGTGATTTGACTCCCATTCGTTTGGAAAGCACTTTTATTGTTTGTTTGGAAAAGGGTGGGGATAGAGAGTGCCAAAACAGATAAAAAAGGGTGATGAAATAAAAATTTTATCCGAATCTTTTTAAAAATCTCTTCATACAATATATTCACCATACTGCTCCAACCACTCTTCAAATTGATCGAGTGTAACTATCTCTTGATCTTTGACTATAAGATCTTTGATCAAAATAATTGCAAACTCTATAGGTAAACTTTTGGAAAATTCAAAAAGGTTTTTGGCTTGGTCTATGCTCTCATAGCGTTCTATAAGAGCAGCTGTAAGTGCATACAAAGTACTAGGTTCTTGAGGTACTGCTATGTTTGCACCTGCTAAAATAGCATCGATATTGGGGAGAGTTTTATAGATATTTACAAAAGAGAGTAACTCTATACTAGCTGCATATCCAATTGTACCTTGGATAATAGGATGAATTTTCTCTATATGGCTTGTTTTTGTCAATATATTAGAGAGCATTGTCCATGCTCGAGGGGTACAAAAAGCGGGATTGGTTTCATGTGTACTTGGTACTTCACTACTCAAAAGATCAGGTCGAAATCCTAAAAAACCAACAATATAAGGGTGAATCTGATTTTTGACTGCCCATGTCTTAAAATCTTCAAATCGTGCCTCTAAAACAAGATGAACCATTCTATTGATAAGGGGACTAGGAAGTTTAAATACAATCCCTTTATCATTGATCTTATTCCCTGCACATACTATCTTCCAATTTTTTGGGAGAGTGTACTCCCCTATCTTTCTATCGAGTACAAGCTGATAGATAGCAGCTTGTACACTCAAAGGTGCTGAGTTAAGCTCATCCAAAAATAATATCCCATGAGAGTCTGCATCATCTGGTAAAAATACAGGGGGCATCCAGATAGTTTGATTGTTTTTAATAGAGGGGATACCTCTTAGATCAATCGCATCTAATTGAGAGAGTCGTACATCTATAATCTGTAGATTATGATTTTTAGCGATATTATTTACAATATAAGATTTTCCAATTCCTGGACTTCCATGGATAAATACAGGGGTATTTGTATCCAAAAGTATCTCTAACTGTTCGTAGAGTTCAGCCGTTCCTATTGCAGGTGTTATCATAACAATATATCCTTTTGACTAAAATAGTAATTTATACTATTCAGAAACTATTCCATAGGAAAAATAGTTTATTTAAAATAATGATTACACTTGTTCTCCCAAAAGATATAACCAATTTTTATCAATTTTTACAAATTTACTTTTTTCTGTAAAAGAACAGTCTTTTCCATTTAGGCTTATCTGTGCTGTAAAAGTTACAAATGATTGAGTATCATTATCCACAAATTCTAAAATTGTAAGTTTTTCAAATGAATATTCTTGTGAAAATTGACGAATCTCTTTGCCCCATGTTTTAGTATTTACTTTAAAATCACTATTAAGAGGATGAGTTGTTTGCATAATATATTTTTCTAAGGATAAACTATATGCAGAGTATCGAGAACGCATAAGCTCTAGTGCTGTTTTTGGTAGTTTGCCTTTGTGAAAAGGCTGACAACATTTTTTGTATATGTTGCCAGTTCCACAAGGACAAAGGGAATTTAAAGAGATTATTTTTTCATATCTTTCTTCGCTTTGTCATTTCTTCTTCTTAAACCTGCATCAAGTTCTCTTTTTCTCACTCGAATAGAGATAGGAGTAACCTCTACAAGCTCATCATCTTCAATCCACTCTAATGCATGCTCTAGTGACATATCACGAGCAGGGATAATTTTGATAGCCTCATCAGCACCTGATGACCGTACATTTGATTGTTGTTTTGCTTTTACAGGATTGACATCAAGACAGTTTGCTCTTGCATGTTCCCCTATAACCATACCTGCATATACTTTATCTTGAGGTGATACAAACATAATTCCTCTATCTTGAAGATTAAAGAGTGAGAATGCAACTGCTTCACCTAATTCAGTTGAAACTAAAGCACCATTCATTCTTGATGTTACAGAACCAGAGTGTGGTCTAAACTCTAAAAATGAGTGATTCATAACACCTTCACCTTTTGTATCTGTAAGAAATTGTCCTCTATATCCGATAAGTCCACGTGCAGGAATTTCGAATTCTATTCTAGTCTCACCGTTACCCATTGGTACCATGTTTGACATTACCGCTTTTCTTTTTCCTAATGTTTCAATAACAGCACCAGAAAATTCATCAGGAACATCACAAACAAGATGCTCAAATGGTTCACATTTCACACCATCTACAACTTTTACAATAACTTCTGGTCGAGAGATAGAAAACTCAAAACCTTCTCTTCTCATATTTTCAGCTAAGATAGTGATTTGTAACTCACCTCTTCCTCTTACTTCAAAAGCTGCTTCCCCTTTTGCTTCATATTGCATAGCAATATTTGTATTCATCTCAAAATCAAGTCTTTCTTGAATTTTATTTGAAGTTACAAATTTACCCTCAGTTCCAGCTAATGGAGAGTTGTTAACTGCAAATGTTACAGATAGTGTAGGCTCTTCAATATGTAAAGGATCAAGAGGCATTGGGTTTTTAGGGTCACAAAGTGAATCTCCAACATCAATAGTCTCAAATCCAGCAATAGCAACGATGTCACCATGACCAGCTTTTTTGATATCTATTCGCTCTAAACCTTTAAATCCAATAAGCTTAGAAACTCTTCCATTGATTTTTTCACCATCAGCTTTAACTAAAGTAACATTTTCGCCCATAGAGATTGTACCATTAAAGATTCTTGCAACTCCAATCTTACCGATAAAGTTATCGTGAGAGAGGTTAAATACTTGAAGTTGAAGACCATTTTCATCATCACCTGTTGGAGCTGGAACCTCTTCTAAAATCATATCAAGAAGTGGTATCATTGTTTCATTATCACTCTCTAAAGTTAATTTTGAGATACCATTTTTAGCAGCTGCATAAACAACTGGAAATTCTAATTGCTCTTCTGTTGCACCCATTTGATCAAATAGGTCAAATACTTCATCTACAACTCTATCTGGCTCAGCAGCATCTTTGTCAATTTTATTTACCACAACGATTGGTCTATGACCAATTTCTAGTGCTTTTTTTACAACAAATTTTGTTTGAGGCATAACACCTTCTTGTGCATCAACAAGTAATAAAACTGAATCAACCATCTTAAGAACACGTTCAACCTCTCCACCAAAATCAGCATGGCCTGGAGTATCGATGATATTAATTCTTGTATCTTTATAATCAATAGCAGTATTTTTAGCAAGGATAGTAATCCCTCTCTCTTTTTCGATATCATTACTATCCATCATTCTATCTGATGTTTCATCTCTTTCACCAAATGTTCCTGATTGTTTTAAAAGCTCATCTACTAGTGTAGTTTTACCGTGGTCAACGTGTGCAATAACTGCAATATTTCTAATATCTCTCATTTATTCTCCTGTGAGTGTTCATTGTTTTATTAATTTTCGCGATTATACCTAAGTTTTATTACATTTGTGTTGAATTTTATTACAAATGATAATTTTGGCATAAAAAAAGGGAACTTCTAGTGAAGTTCCCTTTTATAGTAAGATGATTTATTATCTTCTAGCGTATGCTGCGTCTGCTAAATCATTTGTATTTACGATATATGGTACAAGTGCCATATGTCTTGCTCTTTTAATTGCATTTTCTACTTGCTCTTGAAATCTTTTAGATGTTCCAGTAAGTCTTCTAGGCATAATCTTACCTCTTTCAGACATAGAGATTTTTAATAATTCTCCATTTTTATAGTCAATATAATCTAATTTCATTGCAGAGTATTTACAATATTTTTTTGCGAATTTTCTTCTTTCAGCCATTGTGTTTCCTTTTATGTTCTTCTATAGACTAAAATGGTATTTCATCGTTATCTATATCAATGCTAGGTATGTTTTCCTCATACGATGGTTTATTCATACCACTATTTTGTGTTTGTTGTTGCGGTGGGTTATAACTTTGTTGTTGTGCTTGTTGCTGACCATATTGTTGTTGTGGAGCATTATAATTTTGTTGTTGTGGTTGATTCATTTGTGGTTGAGAAGCATTATAGCCACTATTTCCACCCATATCTGCTGTATCAGATTTACTATCTAAAAATGTAAACTCTGATACATTTAATGCATGTGCACTTCTATTTGTTCCATCTTGTGCTTTCCATTGTTGAAAAACCAGTCTTCCCTCAAGCATAACCTTAGAACCTTTTCGTACATACTGATTAAAAATCTCTCCTCGTTTTCCAAAAATAGAAAACTCTAAAAAACAAGATTCATCTTTTTGTTCACCATTTTGCATCTTATATCTGTAATTAGAAGCAATAGAACATTTAGCTATAGCACTTCCACTTGGTAAATATTTTAGCTCAATGTCTCTAGTAAGGCGTCCTATTATTATCACTTTATTGTACATAAAAAATTCCTTTACTTAATTATAACTATTTTGCAGCTTTACTTTCTGCTTTTTTAGCAGCTTCATCTGACATTGCAGTCCAGTGTTTAATCTCTGTTTTGCTTTCAGATTTAATAAAAATAAATCGAATGATACTTTCATTTACTCTATAATTTCTTTCTAACTCACCGATTGATTCTGAAGGAGCTGTAAAATAGATAACATAATAGTATCCTCTTTTTTGTTTTTCAATCTCATAAGCAAGATTTCTTGATCCCATCTCGTCACAAGAAAAAATTGTTCCACCATTTTTTTCAATATTTGCTTTTACAGTTGCAATTTGTGCTTGAGTTTCCTCATCTGTAAGTGTTGCTTTAACTATAAACATAGTTTCGTAATGTCTAATTCTAGCCATTCTTTTCTCCTTTTGGTTTTAGCCAATAAATCTAAAATTTATCAGCAAGGTTAAGGGAAATAATAAAAAATAAGTTATATCATTTCCACTTTGAACGGCGATTTTATCTTAAACTTGCTGAAAAATTCCTAAAACAAGCATGAATATAACTGTTCGTGTCAAGTCCTTTACGTGTTTTGAGATCTAATTCAAGAGTAGCAAAGAGATTAAACATCCGTATAAAATCATCGTTATTAAATTTTATAGCAATACTTGCTCGTGTATTTGCAATATTTTTAGGTAGATTATACCCCCAAATCTCTTTAATATTAAGCTGACCATTGAGTTTAATATAGCTATTGATTGTAAAAAGTTGTTGCAGATATGATGTGGTTTGATTGAGTAGATTTATCTCATTCATCCCCTCTTCTAAAAGCATATAGAGATCTTTATTGATCCCTTCTCCTCTAAAAAGTTTGTTCAAAAACTCATCAAGAGAGATAGCTCCCATCCCAAAACATTGTGTATTTATGATATTTGTAGTGATTGGTTTTTGCAAAATAGCCAATTTATCAATATCATTTACAGCCAAACTCAAATCTTTCTGATGCATCGTATACAAATATTGTAACTCACCAAAACCACACTGTACATTTTTCTTTTGTATCACATCATTTAAAATATGGAGTGCTTCTTTATCTGATGGATTAAACAATCGTACCTCACAAGAGTTTGTTTTTTTAGAAAAACTTTTTGCCATAGTTTTAAAATCTATTTCCCCTATACAATTCAAGATAAAGAAACTATCAGGATTTGCATTACACAAAGATATAAGTAAATCCAATTCTTTTTTAGGGATCTTTTTAGCTGTTTTTATTATCAATACATTAGAATCAGAAAAAAGTGAAGATTGGGACAAAAAGTTATCACACTCTTTATAATTATATTCATCAAAATAGATCTTACGAATATCCTCTTTAGCCCCTAATTTTAAAGCAACTTTATTGGCATAAGACTCTATTAAATAGTCGCACTGACCATAAAACATATAGGCATTATAGATAATATTGGATGAAAATTCATTGTCAAATTGGTTTTTATACATACAATATTATAACCATTTTATCTTTATTGTAACTATACTATATTTCCTATAATCTTTTTTGAAATAATATCACTCTGTGTTATTTTGACCTCTACCTTAGAAAAAAGTTTTTGACCTGAATAATTTTCGATATATACTCTAGCTCCCTGTATCTCTCCATCAAGTTTACAGATAATAGTCTCTGTGTCAATTAGAGTAGCCATATAATTTTTACCAATGTGGTTACTCAAATATCGAGCATATTTTCTATCTTCATAATCCCACACAAGTTTAGCTATCTCTCGTTCTCGTACACTTATATCTTCACAAATATCTTCTATCTCTTTTGGAATTTTTCCACTTTTCAGAATCCTATGCAAAACCAAATCTGCATATCGTCGTATAGGGGAAGTAAAATGGGAATAATCATTAAACCCCAGTCCAAAGTGTGGTTTTTTGATATTACTATACGATGCCTGTTGTTGCGATTGAATAATAAGCTCATCGACCTCTTGCTCAAGATTGGCAGCTCTTGCTTGTTTTTGTATCTGTATAATAGTAGAATGTACATCCTCTTTGAGTTTCGCTTTGATTCCCAAAAAATTTACTTCATCGATAAGTTTTTTTATTTTTGTATCTGATGGTTCATCATGTACACGAAATATCCCCATACTTTTGAGTCTTTTCGCTCCTTCTTGATTGGCTAAAAGCATACACTCTTCAACTAAACTATGTGAGGCTGAAGAACTTTCTATCTTCAAATCTTTGAGTTTTTCATCATCATCCAAAATAAGTCGTATCTCATCATTTCTAAAATCAAAACCATTCTTGAGTCTCTTTTTTTTCAGTTTTTGAGTGAGTGCAAAAAGTTTTGTATGGATATTAGTCGTATCATTTTGTTCTAAAACTTCATCTATATACTCATAACTATATTTGTGTTTTGATTCTATCATCGCTTCAAAAAGTTCACTTGATGTTACTTGCATCGTTTTAGGGTCAAGTTTCATCTGAAAGACATACGCAGGTCGAGCTTTGTGAGGAACTAAAGAACACAGATCAGTACTCAGTTCAAAAGGCAACATCGGCAACACTTTATGAGGAAAATAGATAGAAAAAGAGCGTCGTAAAGCATCTTTGTCTAAGTCACTTCCTTCTTGTACATACGCACTCACATCAGCAATAGCGACATAGATTTCATTGGTTTCTTCATCATAATAAATTGCATCATCATGGTCTTTTGCACTCGCAGGATCTATAGTACAAAACTCCAAATGAGTCAAATCTTTTCTATTTTCTTTCTCTAAAGGAGTACAAGAAACTTGAGGTTGTTTACCTAATCGATAATATTCATTATATAAAAATAATGAAATATGCTCATCTACTTTCGGATCCATTATATTACCAAACTTCGACGCTATTTTTCCATCTTCAAAAACAACAACATCTCCATCTTTATTGTTTACAATATCACAATCAATAAGAATATTTTCTTTAATCGTATAAAGATTTTTATCTTTTACAAAACAAAGTATAGAGTTTTGATTTCTACTAAGTATTTGTATCACTTTTGCTTTTGTTTTCCCTTTTGGATTAAAAAGTACTTGTACGATAACCGTATCATCTCGATATGCACCATTAAGTTTTTCGAAGTCAATAGCTATTTTTTGGCTAGAGTTTCTTTCTAAATTTAAGGTTGCATTTTTATTGGTAAGGGTAATAGTCCCTATTTTATATTTGCTATTTAATGTATATGTTTCATTCTCAAATTTTACCATTTGAATATTTTGATTTTCATATATTTTTTGTAATTGTTCTTGTTTCACAATTGTCCTTGTGTTTTATTAGTGTTATCATAGCAGATAAATGTAAAATAACACTTTGTCCAATTGAGATATAGGTTTTTATTTTTACGAATGCTCTTTTAAAATTTCATCAACTATCCCACCTATATCAACACTCATATTTTCTAATTTTGTCACATCTACTTGTGTCCCTATTAGAGATAAAACATTTTCTAAAAGTTCCTCTTTATCTTTTACCCATACCATAAAATCATTATCTATTTGCCACTTATCATAGTGACAAATGAAACTTCTTGTAGATATTGTAGGAGTTCCTAAAAAACATGCTTCAGTATTGAGTGTACCACCACCACCTATAAATAGATCTGCAAATTTGATCAGATGTTGAATAGTTATCTTCTCTTCTAATATTACAGCAAATGGAAATTCAGTTCTTAAATATTCACTTTCATATCTAGGAATTATAATGATATTTGCATTAGTTACCTTTTTTATATCTAACAATGATTCATATAGAAATGGATACTTTCTTTCTACATAACTTGCTTTATATTCTTCCTCTCTAATGACTATAGTAGGGTTTGAATAATCCATATCATAGCCAATCAAAGATTGTTTTACATACTTTTCATCATATTGGAAATCTCTCAGCCAAATAAGAGGATCTATAAAGTTATACTCAACGATTTGCTCATCATCAAGTCCAAATCTATTAATTACCTCATTTGGTACTACAAAAGGTTTAAACATTTTAGTTGCTAAGGGAATTGTTAATCTAGCTTGAGGTAATGCTCTTTTGAAATTTTCTTTATGATCAGAAAGAGGAATATCATAAAAATTATATATAGGAATACCCAAACCAAATGCAACTCTTGTAGAATCAACGACACTTCCACTAATAACTTTACTCACTTTATACTTTTTCATAATATCTAAAATGAGAGATTGTCTCTTTAAACTAGATACTAGCTTACCCTCAAGTGTAGCACCACCAAACTCTCCTAATGATATATAAGGTAATTCTTTTAAGTCTAAAATCTCATTAAGCTCACTATAGCCTTGTCCTGATCGAGAAATAATAATGTATGGAATATCTCTTTCTTGTAACTTCTTAATAATTGGTTCGAAAAACAAAACCCACTTTCCCATATCCATGTCAAATAAAATCACTACTTATCTCCTTCTCTCTCTTTATTGATTACATTAATCCATTTTTCGATCATTATCTCTATTATTTGAAAGCTTATAACTTATTGTCGCAGTCCAAAAGCCATAGCTTCCAATAAGATAATTGGTAATCCTTCATAAAAGAACTGAATCATTTTTATCCTAATAATTTTTATGAAACCATCTAGCAAATATATACAAATGCCATATATGTTGTTTAAATTTTTTTTCTTTCGCTTCATTATAGAGAAATTTTACAAAGTCTTCATTGAAAAGGTCACATTTTTTATTTACATCTAATATAGTAGTCAGTATCTCATCACCTAGTTCTTCATACAACCATTCTATAAAAGGAAATGAAAACCCTTTTTTTCTTCGATGGATGATCTCATCTGGCAAATATTTTGTAGCTACTTTTTTAAGTAAATCTTTATTGGTAGTTCCAGTTTTAAGTTTTTCATCTACACTTAACATAAAATCTACCAGCCTATAGTCCAAAAATGGAGCTCTTAGTTCCAATGAATGTGCCATAGACATTTTATCTATTTTGGTCATCAGTACTTCAGCTATCCATATTTTAAAGTCTACATAAGTAAGCCATTTAAAAGGAGGATAATTAGTTTTATATTTTTTCAAATAATCATCTGTTTTATAGTTTTTGAACAGTAACTCTTTTTGTTTTTCAGTAAATGTTTCTCCACAAGTTTGATAGATATGTTGGTTGTTCCATTTTCTGTTGTTAAACTCCCATTCTTTTGTGAGATCAAAAGGTTTTTCGATTGGATTTGATTGATAATATTGAAGCATTTTAAAATAATTATCATACCCTAAAAAACTCTCGTCACTTCCCTCACCTGAAAGTGCTACTTTTATCCCTTGATTGTGTATATACTGCGATAAAAAATATGTAGGTATAGAAGCACTATCCCCAAAAGGTTCATCGGTGTGCTCCAGCATCTTATCGATAGTTTCTATAAAATCTTTTTTGGTAAGTATCACTTCATGATGTTTTGACCCAATATGTTCAGCAGCAGTTCGTGCAAAAGGAAGTTCACTATAGTGAGTATGTTCCTCATACCCTATACAAAATGTATTGATTTGTTTCTCTGAATATTTTGCATATAAAGCAGATGTCAAAGAGGAGTCCAATCCGCCAGAGAGTAAAGTAGCGACCTCTACATCAGAGGTAAGCCGTAATTTTACAGAATCAATCAATAACTCCTCTATTTTTTCTAACACTTCACTTTCTTGGTATTTTGTTGTCTCTATCTCATCTATATCATAGTATTTTTCAATAGTAAGCGTGTTCTTTTCAAAACACAAAAAATGACCTGCTGATAATTTGTTGATATCTTCATAAAAAGTATTCTCATTAATAGGTGCCATAAAAGAGAGATACTCATACAAAGCTGTTTTATTCATATCTGGTTTTGTATCGAGTAATTTTAGTATAGATTTTATCTCACTTGCATAAATAAATCTTCCATCTTTAAAATAATAATAAAAAGGTTTTTTACCAAACCTATCTCTACCACAAAAAAATATATCTTTTGTTTTATCATAGATACAAAAAGAAAACATACCATTGAGTTTATTTAAAAAATTTGTACCATATTTCTGATAAAGTCGTATGAGTACTTCTGTATCTGATTTGGTAAGACATTCTAAATTTTCACTTTTTATAAGCTCTTGATAGTTATATATCTCACCATTAAAAGTGATGATGATATTATCAAACTCCATCGGTTGATTCGCTTCAGCTTCAAGATCAATAATAGAAAGTCTTGTATGACCAAATTGATTTGATTTATATTCTAATATACCTGTATTATCTGGTCCTCTATGATTAAGAAGATTTACAGATTCTTCAAATTTTTTTGAGTTAGAATTTGTTCCTATTATTCCACACATTATCTATTACTTGATTTAGATAGCGTATTATATTTTATTTTCATCTGTATCCTTTCTTTTAGAGGTAACGCATACTTTATTATGTTTTTTTAAATCAAAAACTATATGTTTCTATTCTTGATATTATAACTTGCTTGTAGTTTGGTTCTTTGATTAAAAAATTATATATATCCATATATGATTTATTTTTGAGTATTGAAAATAGTATCTCTTTTTTAAATTGCATATAATCATGTATCATACTATTTCTGAAGCCTATTGCACTACCAAGTGCATAATATTCCTCCTCTTCAATAGCACCTACATCATATAAAAATGATATTGCATCTTTATTTCTTTGTGGTATGATTGGGCAATTATAATGTTTTAATATTTTTTTTGATTTTCCTATAAGGTTTTCTATTATAACTTGAAGAGAATTTTTTGCAGCTCTTAATTCAATAGGAGATAATATCTCTTTTTTAGAAAGAATATCCAATATCTCTTTCTCTTCATTCGCAATATCAATTGTTTTTATTAAATAATCGTTGAAGTTCATCATTGTCTCCTTTTAGTAAAAAATAGTTTTCTTGTATACTGTTGAGTACCAAATCATCTGCATCTTTTAAATCAACAATATCCATATCACAATCAGGTAAATTCAAAATATCACCTATATCGTTCCAAGCTTTTGAAATATTACCCCACGGTGATATAACATCATCTACAGTAAGTATTGCAAAATCATAATCACTTCTAAAATGATTTGTTTTCGATGCTCTTGATCCAAAAAGAAGGATGATTTTTATATAATCAAGCGTATTTGTTTTAAATAAATCTATAAGTTGAGTATTTGATATATTTTTTGTTTTACCAAATACTCTTTGTTTATAAAATGACATGGTCAACCTTTCTTTATGCTAGTTTAACTAAAAATGAATTAGATAATTATAAAAAAATTTCTACAATTTCCGTAGCTTTCTGAACTATTTGTTTAGTGTATAAAACTCCAATTTTTGTGTTTTAAAAAGTGTTGCTATATTTTCTTTATCTTCTAAATTGAGCTTTATAAAATTGTATTATAATCTATACTATTACCATCTTCTAAATCAGAGATAATGCCTGCATATTTTAGTCGTGCAAATTTGAGATTTTTATCATAATACTCATTGATATTATCCAAACCTACGACAGTATGCCCATCATTTAGTAACTTTATAACCAAATGACTCCCAATAAAACCAGCTGTTCCTGTAACTAAAATTTTTTTTTCATTTTTTTGTACTTGATACCATCATTTTATCGATTTGAAATTTATAGTTTTTTAATGTTTTAGAAAGGGTTAAAGAAGAGATAAACTGCTCATTATTCAACACTATTTTTTCTCTTTCTTTTTCATTTTCCAATAAATACAACATATGATGAGCTAATTCTTGTATATTTCCAAGCTCTATTCTTTTTTGAAGTATCTCTTCACTCCCTGGAAAATCATAAGAAAGTACAGCAAGATTAGATTTCATAGCTTCTATCAAAGCATTTGGAAACCCTTCATAATATGATGGAAATACAAAAAAAGAAGCATTCTTATAGTATTTATAAGGGTTGTCAAATCCAACTAAAAGAACTCTTTTTTGTAGTTTAAGTTGAGCAATTAAAAGTTCTAACTTTTCTCGTAACTTTCCATCACCCACAATAATAAGATTATGCTCTGTTTTATCTTTGATACAATTAAATGCTTGTATCAAATCAACCTGCCCTTTTTGCTCATGCAATCTTCCAACATTCAATATATAATTCTGAAAAGGGTTGTCTAAAGCTTTTAGATTTCGTATACCATTATAAATAACTTTAGCATGTGGAATATGCTTTTGAATAGCTTTACTTACAACAAGAACTTTTTCATTCTTATAATATTTTTTACAATTCTTTAGATAATAAGACTCATCAAACAAATGTATTCTTTTATTTCTATAATTATCAATACTTACTCTTACAGAAACTATCTTTTGAGTTTTATACTTTGTTTTTAAAGAGATAAAGTTATTATAATCTTCATAACTAAATACTAAAGATGGTTTGATAATATTGAGTATTTTATCCAACTCTTTAACTCTATAATTAAATATCTTTAAAGCTGTAGTTTTTTTTGCCAAATCAAACTTTTTAGTTTTTATCATTCGTACTTCAATACTCGAATGTAATTTATACCGAATCTCTTTATTATCTTCAGATAGTACAATAAAAACCCTATAAAACTTTGTCAAAAAATTAGCAAGGGTTGAAACAGATTTTTGTACACCACCAATATCAAGATTTTGTGTAAATAGTACTATTTTTTTCATTTATTGATTTTTACAACATATATATATTTCAGCACAGTTTTCATTAAATAAATAAGATAATTTATTTGTTGCATCTGAAAAAGAGTCTAGTAAATTTGCAAGTTGTATATCTGTATTTAATTTTAATTGCACTCCCTGACACGATACAATTGAATACTCAGCTTTTTTCAACTCTGCTTTTAATATTTCGTGATCATATACTTTAATATGACCTGATCCTATATCATTTTCATTAAGCTCATAAGGAGATTGTAATAAGCCCATTTCTACTCCAAGTAATCTATGTAAACTCAAAGCATTTGGAACTATAATATGTAAAGCACCATCTTTTTTAAGCCATGATTTTATTATTTTAAGTAACTCGATAGGATGTTCTATATGCTCCAAGCTATCAGTGAGTAATATATCTGAAAATTTCTTTTTAGGTTTAAATTCTTCCCACTTTGATAATATAAATTGAGCTTTATTTAGCTTTTTATCACTCTTAATTTGTTCAGTAAATTTATCTTCCATATCTACGACAGTAAGTTCTTTTGACCAGCGTACTAAAATGGAAGAAGTAGCTGTTCCATCACTTCCTAATTCTAATACATTTTTACCATTGAAAAAACTGCTAATTTTTTCATAACAATATCTTTTCGTATTAAGATATGCATATCTTCTTGTATTTTCAAAACCTTTTTGATTTCTTTTAATAATTTTATTAAGTATCTTTATTTTTATTTTATTCTTTAACACTTTGTACCTCTTCCTTCACAACCATTATATCCCATATGTACATCTATATCTTTATATCCCAACTCTTCAAACCATTTTTGAAAAGTTTCTAATCGTACAGGATTATCATAAGCAGGAGAAAGCATATCAAATAGATCCATCACAGCCCACTCTTTAATTTTTTCATCACTTAATCCAGTTGAAGTATAGTCTGGTACTAACAATCTCCAATTAATTCTATTTGCCCTTTTAGGTAAAAATATTTTTCTATTAAGCTTAAATATTGGCCACATGATTTTGACATGCTGTTTACACCACCAATAAAGTAGCTTATGATTTAGCCTTTTAGTTATAGGTCTTACCCAATATTTTGTATTAAACCATGTTGTATTTAAAAAAGGATAATTATCAGCAGCTATTTTTCCTTCAACCTTTAGTTTTTTAGTAAGTGCTGTTAAAGATTCTTTTGAATCTGGTGTATGCTGCAATACACCAAAACAGTATATCTTATCAGCGATATTATCATTAAATGGCATATTATATATATCTGCTTGAACTATCAATACATTTTCTTTATCCCCATGGTGCATATAAGTAGCCTCAACAGCATTACTATAATCAATAGATAATACCATAGCATTAGTATCAGCAGCAAATTGAGTAAATCTTCCCGCTCCACAACCTGCTTCTATGATTATTTCTCCCGATAAATCTTTATCCCATTTTGTCTCATTTTCAAACCTTTCTTGAGAACTCTTAATATTACTGAACTTATCATGTTGATCTTTGTTATGGATATTCCATTGCATTCCAAAACTATCTGCATAATTACTTTGTGGGACAAATCTAGGTATGCCATCTTTGATATCGTATGTTTCATTACATTTTGAACATTGTAAAACTCCACTAATTATTAAATTATTTTTGTCTTCAGTATCTTTATATTCTAAAGTAGAAGAACACTCTAGACAGTGTAAATATTGTATATGATTTTTATGCATTGTATTTTCCTTTATATTTTTAAAGTTTTATGATTTTGAGACATCAAAATTATTCTTTAAACTAATTCTATGATATTTTTATGATGGAAATCACTCTCAATAATCTTTTTATATATTTTATGAAGAATAGTATCTTTATAAATGGCTATGATAATAATCGAATCTTTTTCTATATCATTCAGATCTTTTGTATCTTCATCTTTTCTTACATCATCAATAAATCCGCCGATATATATATCTTTTGATGCCAAATATGATTCTAACTCTAAACCAACCATCCCTTTACCATAAATATAGATTTTTTTATTACGATCTAATTTATTTAATAGATTTGAAAATAGAAAACTATTTTGTGTTAATTGATAATTCATTCGTGTTGTATCAAAACTATCGAATATAAAAGCATTAATGACTTTCTCATATTTTTTACACTCATTATGAAGTTCTAAAAAATGATAGATTTCATCTATAAATTTCATATTCCATCTCATCCCTTTATAGGTATTTTTCATTAATGTTGCACTAAAACTTTTTTCTGTAGTAGATAAATTCCAAAAATAAAAAACTTCATTTATAAATATAATTTTTCTTGATTTATAAATTAATTTAAAAATAGAAGTTAAATCATGTTCTCTTGGAATAATATCTTTTTTAAATAAAGTAGTCCTAAAAATTGTATTTCCTCCATATGCAAATTGTTTGAACATAGTAATATCATTTAAAATTTCTTCAGATGAATATATTTTTTTTCCTATAACATTATTTTGGAGTATTTTTTTATTATAAACAGTTTCAATTTTACCAGAAACAATATCTACATCATCATGTTTTTTTATCTCATCAACTATTTTTTGAAAAAATTCATTGTCAGGATAGAGATCATCATCAGACATAAAAGTGACAAAATCTCCTTGAACCTCTTCTATCCATCGTAGTATTTGTAAATTATCAGCTCCATAATTTTGATTATTTCTAAAGTACTTAATTCTTGAATCACTCATCTTATGTATGATTTGTTGGGTGTTATCAGTTGAACAATCATCAATTATTATCAATTCTATATTAGAATAGGTTTGTTTCAAAAATCCGTTGATAGCATTTTCAATGAGGTGTTCTCGATTATATGTTGGTACGATTAATGATATTTTCATTATTTTCCTTTTCATTATATTCTATCAACTTTGATAGTACATATTTTATATCTTTTATTTTTTGATCTGGACCACAAGGTAAACTAAACCCATACTTATTAAAATTGATTGAATTATCAAAATCAAACTTTTCTTGGTCAAGATGTTTACTAAGATGTAAACTAGGGGTCATATGATTTATTGAAATTCCTTTTTTTTCTAAATACTTTACTACTTCAATTTTATTGCTTGAAAACACCTCTATATATAAAGGAATCTCATATTTTAAATCAACAGCAATTAAGTCAATAAAATCTAATGATTCTATCGTCTTTGCATAAAGATTATAAATCTTTTTACAATGTTTTATTGTTGCTTTATAATTTATAAGTTGAGTACGACCCATAGACATCATCATATCACTTACTTTAAAATTAAATCCAAGTGTATTGTAAGATAGTTCATTTGGATTATAAATACCATGGTTTCTATATCTTATAAGCTTTTTATATACCTTTTTCTTATGACATACAATAAAACCACCATAAACAGTTGTAATGAGTTTCGTTAAACCCATAGAAAAACATCCTAAATCACTCATCGTACCTAAAAATTGATTATTAGAATTTTTGGACATAAATGATTGACAACTATCTTCTATAACTTTAAGATTGTATCGTTGTGCAATCTCATTAATTTCGTCCATTTGTACTGCTCTTCCATTTAAATGTACAGGAATAATTGCTTTTGTTTTACTTGATATCTTTTTCTCTATTTGTGTTACATCTATATTTGTATTATTTTTATTTACATCTGTTAAGATGACTTTTGCTCCAGTGAGTTGTACCGCATGAGCCGTTGCAATAAATGTTCTATCTGGAATAATCACTTCATCTCCAAAACCAATTCCTAGAACTGATAAAGAGATAAATAAAGCACTACTTCCACTATTGGTTACTACAACATAGGGAACATTTAAAATTTCCGATATCTCTTGCTCTAGTAATTCTGTGATTTTACCCATACCAATATTTTTATTTTCTACTGCACTGACAATTTCGGTTATCTCTTCTATACCAATTTTTCTATTCCACCAGCTTATTTGTTTCATTTGTTTCCTATCATTATTGAATCTGTACAAATTTTAGATTTGGATATCTATTTTGTAATTTAACTAATAGATTTGTAGGATAAGGAAATAATATCTCCAAAGAACCATCTACATTTTTGGGATCAATTATCTTTTTCTGACAGAGTAGTTTACCACACTTTTCTTTATTTTCATCAACAAAATATTGTATATTCAAATCCAAATAATTAGCACAAAATATAGCCGCAGGCGATGTCCCAAAAATAGCAACTTTTTTATCTTTTATCTCTAAACTCTTTATCAGATTTGAAATCTGACATGGTGTGATTTTTTGATCCTTATAACTTTTCTCTTCTTTTAAATTTAGTTTTTTATCACTTGCTACTATGGTTATCTCTTTATAGATTTGATCTATAGGGAAATACACATATTTAAAATATTCTTTTAATTTTAAGTATAAAACTTTTTTTGTAAAATGAGATACATGATCAATAATAAATAAATCAAATAAATTTTCATTAATATTTGGTACCTGTAAAAGTAATATACCATCATTTTTTAATCCATTTTTTACAGAAATTAAAAAATCATCTATCTCTAAAATATGTTCAAAAACATATATAGCACTCATAAAATCAAAATAATTTGTATCAATATCATTATCTTTTAATAAAAAGAATTTTTTAAAATTTTTAAGATTCTGTAAGGTATTAAATCTTGAAATTTTCACATCTTGTGCATATAATTTCCATAATGTATAAATCTTACTAAATTCTTGTAAAAAGACGCCTGAACCAGTACCAACATCTAAAATAGTACCTTGGGTATTTAAAATTGGAGCAATTGCTTTGATAATCTTTTGAGATCTTGATATCTCTATATTTTGCTCTAAGTGATACTCCTCTTTTCCATTTGTGAGATAATATGCTTCATAATTTTCATAAATTCTTTCTATTGTCTTTTTTAACTTTTGTGTCAATTGCTTTTGTATATGAAAGCATGTAGCACACTCTAACAATCTAAAAGGCTGATTGATTAATTTAGAATCAGATGTTGTTGCTTTTCCATTCCGAAAATCTAATAAAATGTTAAATTTTCTACCTTTACAAAGTATACATTCAAATTTATCTGTTGCTATAATCTTAACTTCCATTTTTAATCTCCTTAAAAAGTGGTGAAATAATTTTAAATTCTGGAAAAGGCATAATAATTGTATTATAAGAATTTTGTAGTTGTGGAACTATTTTCATCGAAAATCTCCATGCAAAAATAATAATAACCCTTCTCTTTTTCTTTTGTAATACAGTAGTATTATATACTGGAATATGGTATCCTGGACTATATTTTTCTGTTTTATCTTCATTATTATCAACCAAATAATCAATGTACTTCTCTAGAGAAAAATAGCTAATAAATGTTGTTGTTGTAGCAGATGCTCCAAATCCAACTATTTCATTATCTAAATTTTTATTGAGATAATCTAACAATCTCTTTTTAACATTATCAATATAGTCTTTAAATATACTAAATCTTTCCAACCCTATATTAAATCTTTTTTCTTTATTTATTAAATCAAGACTACAATCATCAAGTTTATGTTGAGAGTTGATTTTACAAAAGTGATATCTCATAGACCCACCTTTTATATCTGTTTTTTTCAGCGAGAACAATCTCATCTCAAATTTTTCAAAAAATGCACTTAGTGGGAGTATTGAAAGATAAGAGAGATGCTCATGGTATATAAAATCAAATATTTTATTTTCTAACATATCTAAAAGATATGATGATTCTATAACGAATATACCATCATCATCAAGCAGGGATATAATATTTTTAGTAGTATCATATAGATTATCAATATTAGAAAAAAGATTATTGATAGTTATCATATTAGCTTTACCATACTTTTCAACTATTTCTTGTACCGTATTTTTATTCAAGGAGATATTGAGAACTTCAATATCATAATTATTTTCTATATACCCATTGAATGCTTTTAATGGTAATTCAATACCCAAAACCTTTGAACCATCTTTTTGAAAAAAGTTTAATAATGTAGCATCATTACAACCAATATCTATTATCAAACTATTTTCATTTAAATTTTTTATTTTTTTAAGACTATTATAATATTTTTTATAATGATTGACTAATCCTAATGATTCAATAGATACATAAGTATAATTATTATATATAATAGATGGAACTATTACAGAGTTAATTTGGGTAAAACCACATTCTTTGCAGTACATTAAATCTAAGTCATAAAATTTTTGTAATTGAATGGTAGTTAAATATTGATCACAAATAGGACTATCATTTAATTTAAATACAGATATCAAATCTTGACTATTACATAGTCTGCAAGATCTTTTTATATAAATATCATTCATGGTATTTTATTACCTTTAAATTTTGAACTCCAAGAAGGGAAAATACTATCAGTTTTAGATATAAATGGTCCAAGTCTAATTTCATGATAAATAACATCTGTTAAGGCAAGTACCGCATGATAAGAATTCTTATCCATTCTAGCTATTCTGGAGTCAGTTAAACTAAGTATAATTTTTTTATTAACTTTCCCTTTTTTATTAAAAGTTATTAATGCTAATTTACCAGATACAACATGATATGCTTCATCTTTTTTATGTTTATGGGGAAGAAAAAAATCATCTTTTTTTAAACCAATCACCATATTATGCAATTTACTTTCACTCCTTGAATGTAATAAAATACGAAACTTATCATCTCTTTTTTTTAAAATTCTTTTGAATACCTTATATAATTCTTTTGAAAAATGAGGATTATTCTTTGTCATATAAAATGATAAACTTTTTGCATTATGTGACTGCTTAATATATTTAAACTTTTTGAAATATTTTTCTTTCATATATTTTATCTAATCAATTTTTATCAATGTTAAATATTGGCTACCTCTACCAAAGCATTGGCTAAAATATTTCATAGATGAGATATTTTCAGCAGAAATAGTCTCTTGTTTCAAGAGTCTAATGATCTCTGTGAGTGAATTGTCAATAATAGAATCTATACCCAATAAATTGTTTTGTATTTGTAAAATTAAATCAATCACATCTTGAATATAAATATCTTTATTGTTAGTTTCATTGATTCTTATTTTTAATACTAACTCTGTACATAGATTGTTTAATCTTACATTTTTTTCCATAGCTCTTTCAGAAGAAAAAGATTGATAATTAAATAAATTATGCCAACGTTTATAAAATGAATTTAGTTTATATTCATTATTTTTTTTATGATCTAAAGATATCTGTCGATACCATCTTTCATCCAAAATTAAATTAGGAGATGTCATTTTATCAAATTCGAAATCATCATTTAAAATATTTACTATATCTATTGTAGATAAAAAGTTACTATATAAATCATCATCAACAAACATATCATAACACCAATCATCAATAAACTTACTAAACCCTTCTAGTGTTTGAGTATGTGATTCAAATGACTTTACAAATAATTTTACTTTTATATCTTTATCTTGTATGTTATAGCTTATTATATTTGCAAATAATCGTCTCACTATTTCATAAAATTGAGATATAGCATCAGCTGATGTTATTATTAATACCCCATCTTTTTTCAGATAAGTACTTATTTTTTTAAGTAATTTATCTTTATTTTGTAAAAATGCTAGTGTACCTTCACAAATAACTATATCATACTTAATTTCGCTTGTAAATTCTTCTATTGAAATATTTTCAACATCGTATTTGGATTGTTCAATTCCATTACTATTAAATAATTTTTCTATATTGTTACAAGATTCGATATTTAATTCAACCATATGGTAATATTTTGGATCAAACTGCATATTCACAATAGCATTATACCCATGACCTGGACCTATTTCTAATATATTTTTATTTTGAAATGCATCTTTTCTTAATCCTAGTGCTTTATACAAGTTTTTTCTCGTATATTCATATGAGAAGTTATCGTCTATTTTTTGTTTAGCAACTGTATTTTTTATATACCTATTTTCCATATTCATAACATCCTATTTATTTGCTAATATTCTTTTTATTACAACACACTGCTATTAAATAATGACTCATAGGATAATATCCTGTATGGACAACTTCATCATTCATACTAAATAGAAAAACATTATGAAAATATTTTTGCATTAAATCTTTGAAGTCTTCCCCACTTTTACAGTTTACATGACCTTCTTTACTGGGTTTTGAAGCATATTTTTGACTCTCTAAACTAGGAATACCTACTATCAATGTACCATTTTTATTTAATGATTTCACAATATTCTTGAGAAATTCATCTTCATTTTTTTGTTCAATATGTTCAAAAACATCTAAACAATAAATACCATCTTGTTTTGTTTTATATTTTTTTTTAACAAAATCAAATACTTTAAATTTTGTACCTAATTGTTTATGTTCTGGTCTTTTTTTTGCTTCATCTACCAATAATTTATCATAGTCAGTACAACTCATTTGAGAGACTTCATTTGCTACGATAACACTCGCAAATCCATCAGCACAACCGATTTCTAAAACTTTTTTATATCCTGAAAACATCTTAGAAACAAATTTATATCTAGAAAATAAAAAAGCAAATCTTCTTGGATCTATAGTCCAACCAATAGTTGTAGTCGTCCCTAAACTTGTAAGTCCATTTTGTTCTATCATCTCATTAAAATTTGTAAAAGCTACTTGCTTATAATTTTTCTTCAAACTCTTTCCTTTTATTAATAAATATTCAATTTCATGCAAATTCCAAATGTTCGGAATTATTACAACAAGACATCAATAACCTCCCAATATCCTGATTTTGTACTTCCTACTCTTTTCAAAATACCCTCTTTTTTCAGATTTGAAAGATGCTGTTTTATAGCATTTGTACTCACACCTGTGATTATAGATAATTGATCTCTTGTTACTTTTTTATTTTTTACCAATTCTTGAATAATTTTATCTTTTGTTGATAACTTTTTAATTTCTTGGGTAGTTTCTTGGGTAGTTTCTTGGGTAGTTTCTTGGGTAGTTTCTTGACTCTCAATCTCTCTTAAAAATTCAATATCTATAAAGTCATTTTTTTCACTCAATAGAGGTTCTTGCAGACCTTTATCAATACATAACTTTTTTATTCTATTTATTCCTGTTCCCCATTTTTCTATGAGTTCTAACTCTTTAAAAAGATTTGCGAGTACTTTATTGCGTGTTTCACTTCTCCCATTATATATATCGTGTAGTGTTATATTATTTGGTAATCCTCCAGGAGATACTATATTGACTATATCATCATAAATTCCAACTTTTATATCTCTTCCATGGTTGGTATAATCTCTATGAATAAGTGCATTTATAAGCGCTTCTCTCAAGGCTTCGGTGGGTATCTCATAGGTATCTACTCTATAAAGTCCTTTTATTTCACCTCTTAGATTTATATGATTTTGAATAAAAGATAGACTATTTGCAAGTGTAGAAAATATATCTGTACTATACTCTTTTTTATCTATAAATATCTCCATAGTAGTCCCCTTAAATCGAGCACATTTCATAGTACAATGTTCATAATATCCTAGAGCTATAAGTAAAGCATTTGTAGCATAAAGTTTTGAGTGTTCCTCTTTTATCAGTTTGAGATTTTTGAGTTTATTAATATCGATATTTTTATTTTGCTTTTCAAATTGTTTATATATTGGAGTCAAGTCTAAGCTTTGAAAATCGACTGCATAGTTGATCTCTTCATCGTAGCTTATATTGTTTCGTTGTCTCTCTAAATCAATGATATTTTCAAGACTTGCTTTTCTATTTGTAGCTCCGATTCTTAAAAATACACCTTCATTCTTACCCTCTTTTTTGAGATAATACGGGATAAGATTTCCTCTAAATACCTCTATAACTAACAGCAATTTATCCTTTGTAGTGATAGTATATATCTCAGGTAAAATATTGGGATAGCAAGTGTCATATATAATCGATGCAATTTTATCTTTGAGTTCAAAAATACTTTTATCATCGATTCCTATGATGTTTTTATCATCATCCACCCCAATGACAAGTTTACCACCCGATCTATTTGAAAAAGCAACAATAGTTTTAGCTATACTACTATTTTGAGGAAGAGTCTCTTTAAACTCCAAAGTTTTACTTTCCCCCTTTGCTATTTCATCAATAATGTTCATAACTTACACAAATCCCAAATGTTCGACATCTAAATAGTCCAATATCATTTTATTCTTTTCATTGACAGCACAGTGATTATTACAATCACATGCAGGATTTACTTTAAAAAATTTATCTTTATCACTCATCCAAAATTGCTTAAAACCAACATCTTTAATATTTCCAATCACACCATTATCAAGATTATACGCCTTGTCATGACAATGATAAATATTTAAATCAGCTCCTATTACTGGATTAATTTGAGAATAGGGACACCATGTATAATCTTTTTTAAATTTATCTTCAAGCAGATGATAACTTTCAAATACTTCAAACGACTCATCTTCTAGTTCCTCTTTTACTTTTACCGATAATTTTTTTGCTTTTTCATAAAATGGCTGATGGTATGCATTGTTTTTATACCCTTCATTTGCGATAACACAACCAGATAATTTAATACTATCTACTCCTATGCTTTTCATAAGTTTTGAAAACTCATAGATTTGAGTATAATTTTTTTCATCAATAATAAAGCTAATACCTAAGTTACAAACTCTATTTGGGATCAAAGCAAAATTTTTCATATTTTCTATAATTTTAGAAAATTCCCCATGTTTTATATCTCTATATTGTGCGTAACTTTCATCATCATATCCATCTATTGATATTCGTAACCATGTTCCATGCAGGGCAAAAAGCTCTGCTATCTCCCCATAGAGTTTTGATCCATTTGTTAAAGATGCAAAAGATATATTGTTTTCAATCACTTTTTTGATCGTTTGAGTAAAATAACGATATACAAAAGGCTCACCTCCTCCACTAAAAGTGAGTGCTTTGACACCCATATCTTTACAATCATCAATTATCTCCATCATCTTATCTTCAAGGATATAATCTCTTTCGACCATATCTTGACCCAATTGTAAATAATCAACCTTATAAGCACAATACCAACAGCTATGGTTACATACATTCGTGGGTTTGATTCTAATATGCAAAGGAGCTTGTATATCAGGATTTGTTTTTACTAAACTATCGACTTTATCTTGATAATGAAATATTTTTAGATTTGAATATTTATTTGCCATTTTTACCTACACTTTATAATAAATTTGCAGCTCTTAGTGATCTTGCAATTTTTTCATCATCTTGAGCCAGTTCTCGAAGGGTAAAAAGTATTCCTTTAATTGTATCAAAGTTTTTTCTATCTTCTGCTTCTCGTTTGCCTCTTAAATAAAGAGCTATAAAAGGGGAGGCAAAAACCAATCCCATTAAAATATACAAAATAGTAAATACAGTATCAAACTTTTTATCTGCTTGTTCAAATCTTTTATCCATATTGTATTGCATAGTTTCAAATCTTTTATCTACTTGCTCGAATCTTTTATCCATATTATGCTGAACAGTTTCAAACCGCTTATTCATATCAATTCTAAGCTGTTTAATCTCATTTAATATTTTTTCTGTATTGTCAGCAAGTAAAGTAGAGTTGATAAGTAAAAATATCAATAATAACTTTTTCATAATTTACTCCTTATTCTAATTTATAAATATTGTATCGTTTTATTATTCAAAATAAATAAATTCATAATCACCACTATAACCCCACTCATCATACATCCAAGTCCATTCATCTGGTCTAAAAAAACTTTCACAGGTTAATGCCCAACATTCAAGATTGAAAAGTTCTTTTTCATCTCTATATGCCTCAACCATAATAAATTTCTCTTTTCCAACTCGCTCAATCTCTTGAACCGCTTTTTTGAGGTCATAAATTTTAAGATTATGTAAAGTAGTAAATGAGATTACTAAGTCAAACTCATCATTTGCATAAGGATATGGGTCTTGGGCTTTATGGATAGATAAATTTTCTTGTATCTCTTCTTTTGCATTTGTAATTGCATGCTTCGAGATATCAAATCCTATTATGGTAGCATTTGGTAAAAGTTCTTGAAGCTCATACAATAAAAATGCTTTTCCACAACCAACATCAAGTATCTTACATCCATCTTTTAGATTGTATTGTTTGATTAAATCTTCTGCTATGATTTTATGTCGTCCATCATATTTATACCCACCATAGCCATATTTCCTATCACCATCCCAATAATCATATTCATACTCTTTGGCTTTTATCATACACTCTATTTTATCATCTATCATTCTCTCTATATATTTTCGTTTTGTTGCTGTATGTAATTTTGTAATAATATTCAAAAGTTTACCCATTTATAATATCCTTGATTTTATCTCCTATACTTTTACCATCAATTTCATAATATTCTCGTAAAAAATCTCTGTTTCCAATTTTATGAATATATTCATTTGCTAATCCAAATTTATGAATCTTTTTATCCACTTTATCTCTAAGCATCGTACCAAAACCACCATTTATAAAATGTTCTTCATAAGTAAAAACTTTATCATAACCACTTAAAAACTTTTCCCACTCAAAATCACTCGTGAGCATAGGAACCGTTACTATATTTATAGCAACTTTTTCCAATATTTTTGATACTTCATCGATAATTGAACCATGTAAAATAAGGATATTTTTAGAATCACACTTATTTACAAAAATTGGTTTTGTGATATCTATATCTTGTTTATGAATTTTATCTTCACCATTTTTTGCTATTCGTATGTAGCTAGGTTTTTTACTCTTATAGGCATATTTAAAACACTCTACAGCTTCTATTGGATCTGCTGGTGAAAATATATCAAGGTTTGGCATTGTTGAAGCTAGTTGTATATCTTCAACTACATAGTGAGTTACCCCTGCAGGTGCATAAGTGATACCGCTTCCTGTACCTATCAAAATCATGGGTAACTCTTGATAACATATGTCATTTCTCACAAATTCATACGGTCGCATGATAACAAATGGAGCAATATTATAATATACAACTTTATGACCCATCAAAGATAATCCAGCCCCAAATCCAATGTCAAGTTGCTCATTGACCCCTGGATTTATAAACTGTTTGCTCTGCTTAAAATCATCCCAAACACCAAGCCCAGCATCACCTGCAATGACAAATAAAGATTTATCCTCTTTTGCAAGTTCTTTTATTTGATTTGCGACACTATTTCTCATCTAAACTCTTTTCCAATTCTATAGTTGCTTTCTCTTTAATCTCATCAGTTACTACATAATAATGCCAGATAAGTTGATCTTCCATAAAACTTACCCCTTTTCCTTTTATCGTATCACATATTATCATCTTAGGTTTATTTGTTTTGAATTCTACAGCTTGTTTTATAGCTTGATGATTGTGTCCATCCACTCGTAATACTTCCCAATTAAAAGCTTCAAATTTTTTATCTATAGGTTCATAACTTAAAAGTTCACTAGCTCTTCCATATCCTTGTAGATTATTTCTATCTATAAATACAGTCAAGTTATCAAGCTCTAAATGTGGTGCCAACATAGCAGCTTCCCATACACTTCCCTCTTGAGATTCTCCATCACCCATAAGTACATATACTTGTCTATCACTTTTTTTTAGTTTTAAAGCATGTGCCATACCTGTAGCCATAGGTAAACCATGCCCTAAACTCCCTGCACTTATCTCTATGTATGGATTTGTATCTTTATCGGTATGTGCGGGAAGTGTCCCATCATTTTGATAATATCCCTCCATAACATCTCTTGATAACAACCCTTTTTCATAAAGTGTTGCATACAATGCCATAGCACTATGTGCCTTACTTAAGATAAACAAATCTCTATTCTCATAATCTTCTAAGTGAAGAACATCAAAATACAAAGTACTTAATATGTCTACACAACTTAAAGCTGAACCAACATGTGGAGAGCCTGCTAGATTTGCTATATGTAGTATATTTTTTCTAATATTTACAGCTGTTTGTTTCATAATAATTCCTTTACATTATTAATAATATGTTCGATCTTTATCTCATCCATACAAAACTTTTCATTGTCACAAAAATCCTGATAGCAAGGCATATGAGTACATACTGAATTATTTTTCATAAATACTGTTTCTCCATAAGGGTAAACCTCTTCATATCCAGTAGAACCAAATAACCCTATGAGCTTTTTTTCTAAAACCATCGCAAGATGAAGACCCAAACTATCTTGACTAATAATCAATTTTGAACTATTAATCCAATCTATATATTCATAAATATTTGATAACCCTTCTTGCCAAGTAACCTTATATCCCAAAGCAATAAGTTTATCGTGTAATATATTCCATTTTTCTTTACTCATAGCTTTTGTGGGCCACTTACTTCCTACTTGATAATTGAGTCCAATATCATAAGTTTCATCTGTTTTTGGAGTATATCCCAGTGAATATTTTTGTTTTTTCCACTCTATACCCAAATGCTCTATTAATACTTTTTGCCAATAATCTTTTGTAACAGATTTGTTATTTATATAGTCAATAAAACTAATCTCTTGATTGTATTCATCAATATGTCCAGTCTGAGTTTCGAGTCTAAAACCATATTTTTGCCATGCATCTATCATATCAACCAACGCACAAATTCCAGGATGTTTTTCAAGATTTATTACGATATCAAACTTCTCTCTTTGTAACAAAAATCCCATAAATTCATCCCAAATCAAAAGCCTATCTATATATTTATTTCCAATGACTAACTCTTCTGCTTTTTTATCTGTGAGAAATATAATATTTGATTTGGTGTACTTCTCTTTTAATGACTCTAATATTGGAGTCGTTCTTAAAACATCTCCAAGTGAAACCACTTTACCAACTTCACTATCGAGTGTTTCAGAATAGCCTAGTTTTATTATAAGTATTTTTATCATTTTAAATAAAGTTTAAATGTGAAACAGAAGGAGTTTTAATCTCATTGATATAACTATTAATCACATTAGGTCTACAATTTGGTGGACATTTATGAACATCCAAATCATTTTCAAGATGATATTTGATTTTTTTTCTTTTTATTCCATTCCAAATCTCTTCAAAAGAATTTTCATTGATATTTCCATAAATAAAATCTTTTTTATCCCAATATGGTAAACAGCTTGCTATCTCTCCTGCACTATTTAAAACAGTAGTAAAATTACATCCAAGACAAGTATCATAATCTCTTTTACCATAATTCTCAAATGCATTAACTCTTGCAATAACTTTAAAGTTGTCATTTGAGTACTGTTCTAAGGTAGTAAATAAAGTTTCTAATTCTTTGAGTTGAAATTGTCTTTTCATTTGATAAAACTGTTCACTACTTTGTTGTACAAAAGGTTTAATCGTAATATAATCAACTCCAATCTCTGATGCAATTTTGACAATATTTTCAACTGTCTCAATATTTTCAGGTAACAAAACAAATTGGATACCTAAAGTTGTATCTAATTTATACTCTTTTTTTAATTGTACACTATATTTAATATTTTCGATTATTTTTTCAAATACATCTTTTTTATGAATCTCATTATAGACCTCTTTTGTACCTGCATTTACACTAAATCGTATAAATGTTAAACTTTTAAAAATTTGATCATTTAACCTTTTGACCAATAAATCTCCATTGGTATAAAGTCCTACATCTATATTTTTTGATTTGGTATATGTGATAAACTCACCTATATTTGGATGCATAAGAGGTTCACCCTCACCTGCATACAACATACTTTTCAAACCATTTTGACTTAACTCATCTACTAGTTTTAAAAAGATTTTACTATCAAGTCTTCTATTTGGATAGCCTATATAATCATAAGCACAAAATGTACAACGATGGTTACAACTTCCTACGGGACTTACTTCCATATAAAGAGGATAACAATCTCCCTTATCTAGTAACTCACTTATTCGTTGCGGATGATAATGAAGTTTATGTCCATCTAAATTTAAATTCATAAAATATCTTTTATATCTATTATATCAACAGAAGTATGTCCACTTTGCTGAAATCTATTTGTTTTTACTTTGACATCACAAGGGTTACAATCCCCATAAAAGGTACAGTCTCTATAAACATCTATCATATCTGTACTAAAATTTTCATCTAAAATATTGGCATAAGGGTCTCTTCCTGCATAAAGATCAGAATGACACTTATATACATATCCATTAGGGTCTACTATCAGTTCGCTTGTTTTACATTTACAATATTGTAGTTTACTTTGTATCGCATTTTCATATTTGAATGTTCCATAAAGTTTACCACCAAAATCACCCAAAAACTCTTTTGTTCGAAAATCAATCCCTAATTTTAAACATCGCTCCTTGACCTCGAAAATATGTTTATTCAGCGTAGGATCAGGAAGTTCTATCCCAAATAATCCCACTCGAAAACCTGCATCTTCCATCTTTTGAGTTTTGTATATCAGATCATCAATATCATTTTGTCCAGGATGATAACTCACTCGTATAGAAGCATATGGAGCATCTCTAGTAAATCTTTCAGGAGGTACTTCTTTTATAAATTTATCAATATTAAACATCATATTTGTTAAAAGATCCATCTTAATTTCGGGTTTCACCTCTTTTACAAAAGTATTAAATCCCTTTAAAAGAGTAGGCTCACCACCTTGTAAACTTAAAGGTAAATCATCCCTAAGTTCCAATAAATTTGCAGCATTTATCCAATCTTTATAAGAGAGTTCTTTCCTTTTTGCTTGCTTATATCTCGATCCATTATTATGTAAATTTATGCAATATGAGCAAGATAAATTACATCCTAATGAAAGGAAGAATGCCACATAATTATGGTGCGTTTGTAAACTAATCATTTATTACCTTTAAAAAACTTTTTTCTATTTCTGTATTATTTTCTTCATCAAACAGTAGATATATTAGTTCTGTACCACATTTATCACACAATTCTTGATCATGAAGTAACCTATTTGCTACATTTATGTACTCATTTGTATCTAACACCAATGGAATATTACTATAAATTTGAGCATTTTTATTCTCTTCTATTATATAGTGATTTAAACTAATTTTTTGAAGATATTCGTGGGTATACAGAGATGGTTTTAATAATTTATCTAATCTATTGTTCTCTATACAATTCTTTACATATTCTGTATTTGAAAGTGACCATTCTTGCGTATGTAAAGAGACATAAGGTTTCCCTTTACCTCTATACTCCATAAGTGCTTCACCTCCACCTAATGGAAATGGATCTAAGTACAAGTCTATTATATGTGCATAGATATGAGCATCAATATGTCCTGTAAAATAAAACCTATCTGTTATATTGAGCTCTTTTATCTTTTCTTTTATCTTTTCTTGATTACCAGAGCCACAAGCCAAAAATATTGTATTGGGGTTTTGTTCCATTATTTTAGCTATTGTTTCAAGATATTCATCAGATTCTATTTTTATCAGTCTTCCTATACTCCCCAAAACAAAACACTCTTTTGGATAACTTTTTCGTATTTTATTGACTTGATCCCTATCTACTTTTGGATTGTATTTTGATGTATCTAACATATTTTGAAACACTTCAAAATCAAAATTTTTGCTATCACTTTTTTTCTCATAATTATGAAAATGACAAATTCGTTTATCGATACCCTTTACATCATAAGCAAAATTCCCATGACTCCAAAATATTTGTTTTTTCGCAGTTCTACTTGTAAACAAAAAGCTACACTCAGCTCTTCCATTTTGCATCACTAAAGTATCTATTTTATTGGCTATTATATCTTTGCGTATAGCTATGGATTTATCAACTATTGAATATACAGGATTTTTGTCTCCCACAAATTTGGAATGACAATCTATATAGTGTATATCCAGTGTTTGCATCCGTTCTATTTGTGGTGTTTTTGAGCCATTGCCTTCCATCCAGTTAAGATTATATACATAGATTTCATAATCTTGAGCATCTTTTATAAAACTCTGCAAAAAACTATAAAAAACATTTTCTATCGATGTCCCTACAAGTCTATCTATGACAAAAGCTATCTTATGAGTTGTTTGTTTTTTCCTGTTTTCTTTTATCTTATATTTTCGTATTATTCGAGTATGTATATAAGATTCTAACTTTTTTTCTATGGTATTATTAAAGTGTTCAAAATCTTCTTGTGTCAAATGTATTGCATTGTGTGTAAACAACAAAGGCTGATAGAGATAAAAAACCAAGTCGTCATTTTTATTTTTCAGAGCATTTTCAAAATATTGAACCAAGATAGGATATAAAGGAGCGAGTTCACTACTTATCCCTTTAGCAGAGATCACAAAATAAACCAATTTAAAAACAAAATCTTGAGTAATAGCCTTATCCCCTTGAGCCATCAGTAAATTTTCTAACATACCAAAAGAAGTATGCTTTTCAAAAACTCCATTAAAACTTTCAAGATAAAAGAAAAAAGATCTGTTATCATCTATCTGGAGATATATCTCATAAAAAAGTTGCTCTATCTCTGTTGTATTTTTTGGCTCTTCAAGACTCAAATAACTTAATGTATACCATACCAACAATGCACTCAGTCGTGTAGAGATATATTCTCCATAATGATTAAGCAGTCTATTGAGTATATTTTTGGCTAATATTTGCAGACTTGATGATATAGCTATGTTTTTATTGATCCCTTGAAATACATCACTTACAAAATGATTTATAAATTTTATATCATGCATAACAACAGCAATTTCAACATTTTCAATAGCATCAGCTACTTTTTGATTATACTCTTTCATGATATTTTCATCTACTAGTTTTTTATTCAAAAATTCTCCAGTTATAGTCATCTAATTAATTTAAAGTTATAATACAATAATATTAAAAATAAGAGGCTTAAATGGAACAAATACAGCAAAAAGCGATCAAAACTTACCTAGAAAATTTACAATATTTACAAAAAAACAATCTGCCACTTTATAACAAAATAGATATACTTTCCAAAAGTATAGAAAATGAAAATTATCAAGAAAGATATAGTTTAGAATATATTCAAAAAGATGCTCAATTTGATATATTTGATGCCTTGACAAACACCTATCTTTATAAAAGAGAACCAAATCAATTTATAAAAGAATCTGTAAAAAATTCTAACTTTGATAAGCTCAATAGTATCGATTTACTTTTTCCGACTATTTATAATACACAACAGGAATATTATATAGATCCTACAGAAAATACACTCACACGATCAACAAAAATGTATCACAATGATATATTTGAATTTATCAAAATATTTCAAAAATCCACGGTATACAAACAAAAAAAATTTAAGTATATAGAGAAGTTTATATTTGTTGGTGCTTTACTCGGAACTCACATAGAGCCAATAGTCAAAAAACTCAACTTAGATTTTTATCTCATTTATGAACACAATCTTGAGATATTTAGACTCTCACTATTTACGACTAACTATGCACAACTCTCACAAAAATCGAGAATATTGTTTTCTATAGATGAAGATAAAACTACAACAGAGTGGACTCTTTCACAATTTTTTAATCATGCAATACGCTCAAACTATATGCTCAAATACTATTGCTCAAACTATAATATACATGATTATTTTGATAGAATACTTTCCGTATCTTCCCAAAGATCACCTTTTGCATTTAGTTATACCAAAATGTTCGATGGGTTTCTCAAACCAAACTTTTTAAATATAGTCAAATATCCTGTCTTACAAACCAAAAAACATTATGATCTGTTTCAAAACAAACCTGTACTCATAGTAGCAGCTGGTCCCTCTTTTGGGCATAATATTGAGTGGTTACAACAAAATCATCAAAAATATTTTGTGGTAGCTATAGGAGCTGTTATCAAAAAATTGTGTGACCAAAATATCCTTCCTGATATGATAACCAATGCAGATGGGGATGAGATCATCAAAAAACAGTTTCCAGATGAGATACGAGAAAAAATAACACATATCCCTTTTTTGACATCAACGGCAACACACACTTCGATTTTGGAGATGTTTGATACAAAAAATATAATCTTAGTCGAAGTGATGGGTGCTTTTAAAAATATAAGTACTACGATAAATGGCTATTCTGTAGGAGAAGTCACATTAGGAATGCTCACAAAATTGGGAGCCAATGAAATCTATATGCTTGGTACTGATTTGGCTCTCGACCAAGAAACGGGAGCGACTCATATACAAGAGCATGGTCATAGTGTAGCACATGATATATCAGATGAAAAAAAAGAGCTCAACTCTTTTATGAAAACTGGCAAATATAATACAGCCTCTACAACACTCACCATAAAAGGAAACTTTAGAGAGAGTGTCATCACCACAGCTACTATGGAAAAATCAGTGTATGCCTACAACAAAAACATCATAACAGCACAATCAGAAGACCCATCTTTGAAAATTTACAACCTCAGTGATGGTGCATTTATACAAGGCACTACCCCTCTAAAAGTAGAAAATATCAAAATACCATCGGGAAGCAATACTCTTTCAAGAGAAGATATCATCAACTTTGCACAGCAAAATTCTGAAATTGGATTTAATAGTGAAGAACAAAAAGTATTGTTAGAGAGTCTAAAAGTACTTGATACTCTCAAAAAAGAGATAGAGAAACTCACTACTCAAAAGTTTAAAACATACGATCAGTTTATCGCTGCTAGAGGTACCATTATGACTATCATAAACAATGATCTCAAAGTCTATGCTACATTTTATATAGATAGATTGCTTCTTACATACTTTTTGACTATGGAGCCATATTTAGGGTTTCAATTCAATGAAAAACTTTCAAATGAACAAAATTATCTCAAAAAAGTCAAAAAAGTATGGTGTACTCAAATGATTAGAATTATCGATGAGTATAGCGAGTTAGTTAAGTCTGTGACACAATGATACAAGTAAAAACACACCATATCAAAGGCTCTTATGATTTAGAATTAAATATCAAAAGAAAATCTCTTTTATCTTATCATATGGTATTTGATGACCAAAAAGAACCTGATGGGTTTCTGTTTTCTATCCCTGGATTTGGAGGTGATGCAGATATCAACTATCAGCTCAATCTTATAGAGCATATAGCCAAAACATATAATTTGATCGCCATATGTGTCGAATATCATTGTTTTTTTTCTCGTATACGAAATGGTGCAAGTTATGGATTGGATTCTTTTGATATGGAGATATTTTTGGATATCATACAGAGATATGGTATCCAACTCGATCCAGATCATTTGGATTTTGAAAGTATTGTTCATAAACTCAATGAGTATGTCTCGGCAGAAAAACAAAAAGACCCAAACTATGCAAACTATAAAGAAAATATTTTTGCTACAATACTCCCAACAAAAAATGAATATCAAAACTTTGGTATTTTACAAGCTATAGATATACTCACTGTATTATCTCATCTAAAAGTATCAGGATTTGATACGATGATTTCAAAGAAACCTCTCTTTGCATTTGGAAGTTCCCATGGGGCATATATCTGTAATCTTCTTATGAAATTTGCTCCCAATACTTTTGATGCTATCATAGAAAACTCTGCGTATGTCAAACCACCTTTAAAATATATCGTAGGGAAAGAACACAATACTAAAGAAGCAGAAACACTCTCTTATTATAAAGAGTCTGTGAAAATTCACGCATTTACCCTTACAAATTGGACAAAAGATCAACATTCACCCTATTATTTTTCAAAAAGTGCTTATGAGATCAGAGATCTTTTAGACTCTTCACAACTTGCACAATTTTTCAAATACAAAAGTAAGACAGAACTTATCTCCTATCATTGTAATATTGATACTATAGCCTCTTTTGAAGATAAGCAAAGATATGTAAAAATACTCCAAAAAAATAAACAAAATCTGAGTTTTTACCCTATCACAAAAAAAGAACAAATAGATGGAAAACTGATAAAAGAGCTAACACACTCAATGGGTATGTCAAATAAAAAGGTTTTAGAAAAACATTTGCCTGCATTACTACAAAAGTACGCTACATCAACTCCGACAGATTTTTGTAAAAACTCTACTGTGAGTTATCTCACATCTGAAAATAAAATATATACTTATGAGTTTAAAGATTCGATCTTTAAGGTACAATAGTTTCTATGATATCACTTTTTCTTTGGAGGAGTATCACATTATTTTTTGCTGCAAAATCTTTGACATCTTCATTTATATTAAAACTAGCGAGTCCTAGATGATGGGTATAGTTTTTGTATTCTGGATAGAGTTTTTTGAAATTGGTATATTTTCTATGGATTAGTTTCTCTACATCTGAAGTATGCGCTTTGTATTTTGTTTCGATTATGGCGATATCTTTGCCGTTGATAAGCACAATATCAAACTCATCTTGTATATTGGTACTTTTAGAGTGTCTGGTGATATTTTTATCTACAAAATCATAATTGATCCCTGCTAGTGTAGGTTTGTGGGCGAGTGAATTATAAAAAACTCTTCTGCTATATCTCCTTGATTATTTGATATATTTCCGACTAGTTTTCCTAATCTCTTTAGACTATCTTGTGTTTCTCGCATCTTAGCATCTGTTTTTTCTTGCGATGCTTCCAATCGTAAGCCCATTTGTTCTTGTGATGCTTTTAATTCACTACTTATTTTCTCTTGAGATACTTTTAATTCTAATATCGCTTGTGCTAAATTTTCTGGTGTTACCATCATATACTCTTTATATTTATATTTTAAACAGTATATCTATCTTTCCATAAAAAAAGCCCAAGTCATAAAAACTCATGCTTTTAGAACACGCTGAAATGTTATCTTTTTTGAATCACTTTAAAAAAGAAATTACATAATCTTTGAAAAGTACAGTGAGCATTGTAGCTATTATCAACCATTGCATTTTATCAAATTTTGCTGATATTGTTGTAATATCCGCCTTGAGTGTAGTTTCTACTCTTGATATATCTGCTTTGAGTGTGGTCTCTACTTTTGATATATCTGCTTTGAGTGTGGTTTCTACTTTTGTAATTTTCTCATCTAACTTTGATATATCCGCCTTGAGTGTTGTCTCTACTTTTGATATATCTGCTTTGAGTGTGGTTTCTACTTTTGTAATTTTCTCATCTAACTTTGATATATCCGCCTTGAGTGTGGTTTCTACTTTTGATATATCTTCTTTGAGTGTTTTTTCTACACTTTCGATATCAGACTTTACCTCTTCTCTTGTGACCATATGTTGTGCATTGTGCAACAATAAATGAACGATATCTTTTTGAGTCAAATTTCCATCTGAAATCTTTTGTTCTAACTCTTTCATTATTACCCCTTTATATCTCTAGGACTATACACTAAAAAGAATAATATATCTATTAACTATTTATTTTCCATAAAAAAAGCCCAAGTCATAAAGACTCGAGCTTTTAAAATAACATAAAACGATATTACTATTGTAATAGTTTTGTAATATTTGATTGGATAGAATTCGCTTGTGACATAGCATATGTCCCAGCTTGACTAATAATATTTTGTTTACTAAACTCAGAAGACTCTTTAGCATAATCAACATCTCTAATCACAGACTCAGCAGCTTCAAGATTTACTTGAGCAGTTGTCATAGATCTGATTGAACTCTCTACTTGATTTTGTGAAGAACCAAAGTCAGCTCTATTTGAATCAAGTTGAGTAATAGCTTCATCTACAGTAGATAAGAATGAATTTGCTTTTTCATTTGTAAGTTCACCTTCACCTAAATTTTTAAGATCAGATAAAAGTTGTCCACCTGTCATACTAACACTTGTAGATGTTGTAGAAACATTCAATTGACCATCAGCACCTGTATCTGCTTTGTTAGCATCTGTAAGTTTATCACCCACTTCATTTTGTACTGTAAATGTAGAAGAAACAGCATTACCAGCACTATCTTCTCGTCCACCTGCATTGATTGTTAATGATGTTATAGTACCAGCAGTTTGTGCATTTGTCCCTGTATCATTGATTCTTAAGTCACTTACTTCAAGATCTCCAAATGCTACAGAGTTTCCAGCTGTTACAGTCAATTGATCTTTTTCAGCATCATAGATATAATCACCAGTTGCAATATCACCATCATCTTGTGATGCAAGGTTTTTAGCAAAATCTTGTATCTCTTGTGTTTGGTTAGACATATCATAAACAGCAATTCCTACCGCTGCTACAACTGATCCAACTTGACCAGAAAGTGAAACATCTACATTGTTTGTACCCGCTGCTTCTGTACCATCTGCTGCTACTGCAACTGCTGTTAATGTAATTGCACCAGTTGCAGAAAGTTGTTGAGAACCTGTAGTCGAGATATTATTATGTGTTGTTCCTGAACCATCTAAAGATGCTCCAACAAGATTTGCTGCTGTAATATCTGCTGCTGTTACAGAGTTGTTTACTGAAGTTGCACCAAATACATCTGAACCACCACCTAAACCAGAAGTATTTGAAGCACTTCCTTGTTTTAAACTTACATCAAAAGTAGCATCTTCACCTAATTGAAATGTAAACTCATCTGCTTTTGATGTATCTGTAGCTGAACTTTGTAATAGTGTAAGACCATTGTAGTTAGTTTGTGAAGCGATATTGTCCACTTGATCTAAAAGTTTTGTAACATCTTTTCTAATAGCTTCTCTACCATCATCAGTAGTTGTATCTGTAGCTGCTTGTAATAGTTTAGTTTTTACTGTATCTAAAATATCACCTTGTTCTGACATCGCTGCATCTGCGATTTGGATCAATGCTGAAGCACTGTTACCATTTGAGATACCTTGACCTAAAGAAGAAGCTTGTGTTCTAAGTTTGTCTGCAATAGAAAGTCCAGCTGCATCATCTGCTGCTTTGTTGATAGCAAGACCAGAAGAAAGTTTTTCTAATGAACTACTTAAATTTTTGTTTGTTTGAGTAGCTGAAGCTTGTGCTGTTAAAGATGAAACGTTTGTATTAATTCTCATAATTTATCCTTTTAAAATATTATGACACATTGTGACTATTGTCACGAACCGATCTACATTCTTGTCGAGAAAAACTCTATCAAGCATAGGGGCTTTCACCCTTCGGTATCAATCGATACCTATTTATAAATAAAAGTATAACAGCACATTTCTTAAAGTTAGATTAAATTAATTATGATTTTCACACTTATCAAATTTTCGTATCTCTTCTATAGTTTTGATATTGCTATTGACTCTTTTTTTCATCGTATGATTTTTGATATGTTTGGCTAAAATTTTTTTATATTTATTGTAGTTGCGTGAACCTATCTCATATTCACACAGTTTTTTTTGTATTTTTAATATATCTTCAGGGATAGAACTTTTTATTTGCATAGGAATCCTTCTATGAGATTATAATGTAATATTTTTTATATACTATTAAAGTAAAAGAGAAATTATTTATTAACGCATATTTTTGTATAATAAAATCATTAAAGGATTCAAAATGTTAAAAAAACTCCCCTTAGGTATACAAACATTTGAAAAAATAAGAACAGATGACTATGTATATGTAGATAAAACAAAATTAGCCTTAGAACTCATCTCCAATAATACCTATATATTTTTAAGCCGACCCCGAAGGTTTGGAAAGTCTCTTTTTATGGATACGATTCACAATATCTATGAAGGAAAAAAAGAATATTTTAAAGATTTGTATATCTATGATAAATGGGATTGGAAAGTTTCTTATCCTGTGATCAAGATATCTTTTGCAGGGATATTTAAAACTGTACAAAATACAGAAAAAACTATTCTTGCGATTTTAGACAACAATAAAAAAAGATTAGATTTAAACTTTGAAAATTCACAAGACATTGCTATTTACTTTAAACAACTTATCCAAGAAGCTTATGAAAAATACAATCAAAGAGTAGTAATCTTAGTCGATGAATACGACAAACCAATATTGGATAATATAGAAAAAATAGAGATAGCCAAAGAGATACGAGAGACACTCAAAGGCTTGTATACCCAAATCAAAGATAGTGATGCTTTTATAAAATTTGCTATGCTTACAGGGGTGAGTAAGTTTTCGAGAGTTTCTATCTTTTCAGGACTCAATAATCTAAAAGATATCTCTCTCAATAAAAAGTTTGGAGACATTTGTGGCTATACCCAAAATGATTTAGAAACTGTATTTAAAGAACATCTAGCCGATGTGAATATGTCTGAATTAAAAGAGTGGTACAATGGCTATAACTTTATAGGAACAAAGGTCTATAACCCTTATGACATATTACAATTTATAGATAATGATAACGAGTATGCAAACTATTGGTTCAAGACAGGAACACCTAGCTTTTTAATACAATTGATAAAAAAAAATCATTATTATGTGCCAAAAATGAGTCATATAGAAGTTGGCGAAGAGATTATCAACTCTTTTGAGATAGAAGATTTAAGTTTAGAAACGATTATGTTTCAAGCTGGGTATTTGACTATTAAAGATGTAAAACATAAAAGAGAGAGATACTATTATATTTTAGATTTTCCAAACAAGGAAGTAAGACTAAGTTTTTATGATTATCTTTTAGAAATGTTTATCAACAATGAAAAAGTAGAGATTTCAGATAAACTCTATGATATATTTGAAATAGGAAATTTAGAAGAGTTAGAAAACACCATCAAAAGACTCTTCGCAAGTATTGCTTATAATAACTTCACCAAAAATGATATAGAACATTACGAAGGATTTTATGCCTCAGTGATTTATGCTTATTTCGCAAGTTTAGGATGTGAACTCATTGCAGAAGATGTGACCAATAGAGGAAGAATAGACTTAACTATTAAATTTCAAAATAAAATCTATATATTTGAATTTAAAGTGAATAAAGGCGATGCTTTAGAGCAAATCAAAGAGAAAAAGTATTATGAAAAATATCTTTCTAGTAAAAATGAAGTGTATATTATTGGGATTGTGTTTGATGCGAAAGAGCGAAATGTGACTGGGTTTGAATAGACTTCTCCTAAAACCAAGGGATAAATTCATTAAATTTTTGATAAGATTGTAAATGGCAAAAACAGTAAAATATTATAAAGTAAACAAATTAACTGATGCAGACTTTAAAAGAGTTGTAGG
>Ga0193965_1000018_pt1 | contig 73994 bp, 71 predicted proteins | sample FB_8_MG_FD_140330 | JGI IMG/M metagenome (GOLD analysis project Ga0193965, IMG submission 140330) | Microbial mat bacterial communities from the Broadkill River, Lewes, Delaware, United States - FB_8_MG | ecosystem: Environmental > Aquatic > Freshwater > River > Microbial mats | place: USA... | reverse complement strand
GATACTCTTACCAGCTTTAATATCTCTAGCAAATTGTTCTGCATCTATTTCTATCTTCATCTCTGTGTCCTTTGGTATTTGTTATTTTACCAGATTGACACAGATTTTTGAACAGTCCCTGATGTTACAAACTGAAACTGCTGCTTAGAATTTTTTATGATTAGTATGATATAGGGTTGACAGATCATACTAAAAATATTAAAGTGTTTATTGATTGTTCTTGTATTCAGTAAAACTGGTTCTTCCCCTTTTTCTTCAAATTCATTTACAATATTATCTATAATTGATTGTATATCTGTTCCATGTTTTTTAGTTCCATATCTTCTTAAAGCATTATTTGGGAGAGCTATTAAAAAATCTCTAAAATTATCCCAATCCTCATAATTTAAAATATGTAATAATCTTGTTTGAGGTGGAAATTTTAGATATAGATATTTAAAAGTGCTTTCAAACTCTTTTATCCTTTTTTCAACTTTCTCTTTTTCTTCTTCTTTATTTTTTGCATTTATATCTGAATTAGTTTTTCTGTAATCTTTATAAAAGTTTTCAACTTCTTCCTCAATCATAGAGTATCTTATCTCTTCTTCTGTTTTCGTAGCAAGTGCATTAAGTTTATCAGAATTTGAAACTTCATTAAATGCAGTTTGATTTATTGACTTAATGGCTTTTTTTGCTTCTTCAACATCGTCATCCTCTTCAATAATCGTAATAACTTGTAATTGGTCATTACTCATTGTAAAATTATTCATATTTAGTTTATCCTTGAAATATTGTAATATTCTAATCTTTCGTATATTAGCTTTTTTTAGATTTGAAGTTCTTAAAGTTTTTTTATAAACTTTATTGCCTAGCCTTATAACTATATAATAGTTACTATTTATCTTTTGTAGATACTTCATATCAGATATTAAAAACTCTTCAATATTAGGTGTTTGTTGCAAAAATGTTGCAATTAGTTTAATTAGTTGTGGTTGAAACTCTGTAAATGTTTTATTTAAGGGATTTTGTGGGATTGTGGCTCCGGCACCTGGGATCGAACCAGGGACCAAATGATTAACAGTCATCTACTCTACCGCTGAGCTATGCCGGAACTTATTTGTTAGTTTAAAAAGTGTTTGTCTTTTTAAGTGGCAGAATTATAGTCAAGTAACTTTAAAGTAAACTGAAACTAATAAATCTTTTTTACAAATTTTAAATCTTTTACTATTTTAGGGATAAAAAAAGGGTTCTAACTCGATTAGAACCCTTTTTTGTGTTTAAAAGTTATAACTAAAAAGCTTTAGCCATAACTGTGTTTAATCTTTTTGTAAATGCTACAGGATCTTTGATCTCTAATCCTTCAGACATTTTCGCTTGATCTAATAATAACCAAGAGATAGTTTCTATCATCGCTTCATCTGTACAACCATTTAATGATTTTACAATAGCGTGATCTGGATTGATCTCTAAGATTGGAGCTGATTCAGGTACTTCTTGTCCCATTGCTTTCATCATTTGAGCCATTTGAGCCATAGGATCGTTTGCATCTTTAACAACACACGATGGAGAATCAGAAAGTCTAGTAGTAGTTTTTACTTCTTTTACTTCTGTACCTAAAGCTGTTGTGATTTTTTCAACGATTGATTTGAATTTTTCTTCTACCTCTTTTTTCTCTTCTTCAGATTGTTCAGTAGCAGGAGCTTCACAAGATGTAACATCTTTCATATCCCAATCTTTATACGCTCCAATTGCAGGAGTGATAACTTCATCGATCTCTTTGTCATCTAAAAGAAGTACTTCGATATTGTTTTTCTTGTACGATTCCATCAATGGAGAATTTCTAAGAACTTTTTCATCATCACCTACGATGTAGTAGATAGCTTTTTGTTCTGTGTCAGCTCTCTCTTTATATGCAGCTAATGAAGTCATTTTTTCAGTGTCATTTGTAGATTTGTATCTTACAAGCTCTAAAATCGCATCTTTATTTACATGGTCTTGATATACACCCTCTTTGAGAGGTCTGTTGTATTGTGCTGTAAATTCTTTATACTTTTCTTCATCTTTAGAGAGTTTTTTGATTTCACTTAATACTTTTTTAATAGATGATTGTTTGATATTTGCCATCACTTTGTTTTCTTGTAAGATCTCTCTTGAAACATTTAATGGTAAGTCTTGACTATCGATAATACCTTTTACAAATCTTAAGTATGTAGGTAAAAGTTCTTTTTCATCATCTGTGATAAATACTTTTTTAACATACAATTTAACACCTGGTTGAAAATCAACTCTGTACATATCCATAGGAGCCACTGCAGGAATATAGAATAATGTTGTATATTCACTTACACCCTCAGCTTTTGTGTGTACATATGCCATAGGATCAGTTGAATCATGAGAGATAGTTTTGTAAAATTCATTATAATCTTCTGCTTTTAACGAAGATTTTGATTGAGACCAAAGTGCAGTTGCTTCATTTGCTTGCTCTCTTTTATCTTCAGTAGTTGTAACAGGAACGATCCCTTTTTCTTTATCCTCTTCAGATACCTCAGATGTAACTTCTTCTGTGTAGTTTAAGAAAATTGGGAAAGGGATATGATTTGAATATTTTTTAACGATAGTTTCGATTCGTGGCTTTGAAACAAATTCACTTATCTCTTCCTCTTTAAGTTTGATATAGATAACTGTTCCAGCTTCTTCTTTAGTACAAGGAGCTAAGTCAAAACTTCCAGAACCATCACTTGACCATTTGTAAGCTTGCTCTTCACCAGCTTTTTTAGAGATAACATCTACTTTATCAGCTACCATAAATACAGAATAAAAACCTACACCAAATTGACCGATAAGGTTACTGTCTTTTTGTGCATCACCTGTAAGATTTTCCATAAAAGATTTTGTACCAGATTTTGCAATAGTACCAATAGAAGCGATTAAGTCCTCTTCATTCATACCGATACCATTATCTACGATAGTTAAAGAGTTGTCTTCTTCATCGATTTTAATGTTGATTTGTGGAGTTGTATCCATACCTTTGAGTTTTTCATCTGTCAATTTTAAGTATTCTAATTTATCTATTGCATCACTTGCATTTGATACTAACTCTCTTACAAAAATCTCTTTGTTTGAGTAAAGTGAGTGTGTCATAAGTTTGAGTAGTTGCCCTACTTCTGTTTGAAATTCATGTTTAGCCATTTATTTAGTCCTTTTATTATGTAATATATTCAATTTTGAAGCGAAATTTTAACATAAGTTTATAAAAGAAAGCTAAAGTTTTGTAAATAATTAGCACTTTTGTAGTTTGAGTGCTAAATAACATCAAAAAATCAATCTAAAAAAATATTTTTCGGTAAAAATGTTATATTTGTGTTATAATTTTTTGATAGAATGCTCAGATATAATAGTGAAGGATTTACACAATGTTAAACAATACATACAAAGAATTTTATGACAAAATTATAACAGACATAGGAAATGAAAGAATCTTTACCGATTCTTTACATACATTGGCTTATGGAACTGATGCCTCTTTTTATAGACTCGTCCCTCGAATAGTTATTAAAGCTATCAATGAAACAGAAGTAAGTCTTATCTTGAAATATGCTCATGCACAAAACTTACCAGTAGTATTTAGAGCTGCTGGGACTTCTCTTTCTGGTCAAGCTATTACTGATTCTATTTTGGTTGTGTGTACTTTTGGTTGGCGAAAAATAGAGATATTAAATGATGCAAAACATATCAAACTCCAGCCCGGTGTCGTAGGTGCTGAAGCGAATGTTGCTTTGAAATATTTTGGTAAAAAAATTGGTCCAGATCCTGCGAGTATTAACTCTGCACAAATAGGTGGAATAGCTGCAAACAATGCCAGCGGTATGTGTTGTGGAATCGACCATAACTCCTACAAAACACTTAAGGATATACGAGTAATATTTAATGATGGAACTATCTTAGATACAAGTGATGAACAGTCTAAAAAAGATTTTCTAAATTCTAAAAGTGAGCTTATAAAAGGGATCAAAGAACTTATAGAAGATATCCAAAAAGATAAAATTTTACATAAAAAAATAGAAAAGAAATTTTCGATTAAAAATACTACAGGATATAGTTTAAATGCTTTAATCGATTTTGAAAATGAAATTGATGTTATTGCACATCTTATGATAGGAAGTGAGGGTACATTAGGTTTTATTTCTTCAGTTACTTACAATACTGTTCAAGAGCCAAAAGTAAAAGCCTCTTCTATTATACTTTTTGAAGATATTTTTGAAGCCTGTAAATTTGTTGCGGAGTTAAAAAAAGAAAAAAGTCTTGTCAATGCAGCAGAGCTTATGGATAGAGCAAGTTTAAAAAGTATCGAAGATAAAGAAGGTGTAGATCCACTTTATAAAACTTTGCATGATGATGTAGCTTCTATTTTGGTTGAGTGTGGAGAACAATCACGTGAAGATTTAGAAGAAAAAATTGCTAAAGTAAAAAGCATATCGAGCAATTATAATCTTGTAGAACCAGCAAAATTTACAGATGATCCAAAAGAATATGCAAAATTATGGGCGATACGAAAAGGAACATTTCCAACTGTTGGAGCTATGAGAGAGAGTGGTACGACTGTAATCATCGAAGATGTTGCTTTTAATGTGGAAGATTTGGCAAATGGTGTTATTGAACTTCAAGGGTTATTTAAAAAATATAACTACACAGAAGCTATCATTTTTGGTCATGCCTTAGAAGGAAATGTACACTTTGTATTTACTCAAGAGTTTTCGCAAACATCTGAAGTAAAAAGATATGAAAACTTTATGGATGATGTATGTGATTTAGTTGCTGTAAAATACAAAGGTTCACTCAAAGCAGAACATGGTACAGGAAGAAATATGGCTCCATTTGTAGAGCTAGAATGGGGAGAAGATGCGTATATTTTGATGAAAAAAATCAAAAAAATATTTGATCCTCAAAATCTTTTAAATCCTGGGGTTATTATCAATGAAGATAAAAAAGCTCATATCAAAAACTTCAAACTTATGCCAGCTTTTAATGCCATCGCTGACAAATGTATCGAGTGTGGATTTTGTGAGCCTATTTGTCCTTCAAAAGATTTGACTATTACTCCTCGACAAAGAATCGCTGTAAATAGAGAAATACAAAGACGAAAAGAGAATAGCGAACAGTATAAAGAGCTAGAAACATTGTATAATTATGATGGAGAACAAACGTGTGCTGTTGATGGTCTTTGTTCTACAGCGTGTCCTGTTGGTATCAATACAGGTGCATTAACCAAAGATATAAGAGATCAAAAAAATGGAAAACTATCACAAACGCTCTCCTCTACAATTGCTACAAATTATGGTAAAACTTTGTTCGCTGTAAGACAAGGTTTTAAAGTATTAAACGCTGTAGAGTCTGTGATAAAACCATCAGGAATGAGAAAAATCCGTAAACTTATCCCAGCATTTCCATACTGGCTAGATAGTATGCCAAAAGTAGCTTCCTATACAAAAACACAAGAGTTCACAAATCATACAAAAAATGCAGTTTTTTTCTCAAGTTGTATCACGAGAGCTTTTGGAGCAGGTAAAAAATCAAAAGATACAAGGGACTTAAATAAAGTAGTTGAATCATTACTCGAAAAATCTAAGTTTAATATCATCTATCCAGAAAAAGACAAGTCATTATGTTGTGGAGTACCATTTGAGAGTAAAGGGTTCAAAAAAGATGCAGATAAACAACTCGACCAACTTTTAGCAGAACTTTTAAAAGCTTCAAATAATGGAGAATATCCTATCGTTTGTGACAATTCACCTTGTACATACAGAATAGTAAATAACCTTAAAAAGATGAATCTTAAAGTGTATGAACCTATCGAATTTTCACTGAAATATTTGGTGCCAAATTTAAAGATCACTAAAACTGAAGAGCCTATTGTTTTACATACAACATGTAGTTCAAAAAAGATGAAACTTGATGAAAAGTTTGAATCTTTGGCAAATGAGTTAAGTACAGATGTAACTATTCCAAAAAATATCAACTGTTGTGGATTTGCAGGGGATAGAGGATTTAATTTTCCAGAGCTAAATACTTCTGCCTTAGCAGGGCTCAAAGGGCAGCTCAAACCAGATATAAAAAGAGGATTTAGTACAAGTAAAACATGTGAAATGGGACTTAGTCATAACTCTGAAAAAGATTATAGTTCTATATTGTATCTTCTTGACGAATGTAGTGATGAAAAATAAAATTGTATTACTTCTTTTTTTATCATCTATTTTGTATGCAAAAGAGGTATTACTTTTACATTCCTACCATAAAGGGTATGATTGGACAGACTCCATTACTCAAGGGGTCGAGAAAGGTTTGATCAATCATAATGTAGAGATAACATATGAATATATGGATACAAAAAGGATTTATAATCCTCTCTATCTAAAATCTTTACTACAACTCTTTAAAAACCGCTATAGCAATCGTAAATTTGATGTTATTATCGTTTCTGATAATAACGCCCTCACCTTTCTCAATACTTATCATGATGAAATTTTTCAAAATACTCCTATTGTTTTTTGTGGTATCAATAACTTTGATAAAGAGACATTTTCCTCTTCAAATATTTTTAACCGAACCACAGGTGTTGTCGAAGAGGTTGATATAGAAAAAAATATTCAACTTATACTCAAACTCCATCCAAATATCAAAAAACTTTTTGTTGTCAATGACACAACAACTACAGGTATAGGTATGAAACAAGAGTTTTTTAAAATATATGACAAATACAAACACCGCTTTAAAATAGAATATATTGACTCCTTTGAAATAGAATCATTACAAAAAAAAGTCAAAAATCTTCAAAAAGAGAGTGTTATTCTTTTTATGCTTTTATTTAGAGATAAAACAGGAAAAGTATTCACATTTAAAGATGGACTCAAAAAGATAGAAAATTTTAGTGATGTTCCTATCTATGGACTTTGGGATTTTTATGTAAAACATGGACTCGTGGGTGGCTATGTTACAAATGGATACCAACAGGGATTTTATGCAGCAAAACTAGCAAGCTCCATTTTGGAGGGTAAAAATATTACTGATATTACGGTCATAGAAAAAAGTCCTAATAGTTATATTTTTGATTATAAACGCTTACAAAAATTTGACATCAAACTAAACACTTTAAATGATCATTATATTGTTAGAAATGAACCACAAACATTTTATGCTAATTATCAAAAAGAATTAACTATTATTATCATTCTTTTTATTTTATTTACACTTATTATTTTTTTACTTATAGGCTCGTTAGAAGCCAAAAAACAAGCACAAAAAGAGTTGGCAACACAACTTAATTTTATAGAATCTCTTCTAAATACTATAAAAAATCCTATATTTTACAAAGATAATAATGGGAAATATTTAGGATGCAATGATGCTTTTTCTAATTTTACAGCGATTAAGAAAAAAAATCTTATTGGAAAAACTATGTATGATGTCTTTCCAGAAAAAGAGGGATTTTTTAAAATACATGAAGATATAGAAAAAAAACTTTTCAAAAATGAAAAAGTAGATGAATATATCATGGAATATACTATTCAAAATACCACAAAAACAGTTATTATTAGTAAAAGTTTATATTACAATAATGAAAAATCAGTTGAGGGTATTTTGACTGTTCTTCATGATATTACAGATATAGTCAAAATACAAAATGAAAAAAAACAACATGAATCTTTTTTGGTACAACAATCAAAACTAGCAGAGATAGGAGAGATGATAAATGCCATAGCACACCAATGGAATGAGCCCTTAGTAGAGATGTCTGCTATTGTACAAGATTTGGATCTTCAATACAAAACAGAAGATATTTCAGCAGAAGATATGAAACTTTTTGTCAAAGATTCTATGATTCAGATTCAGTATATGTCAAAAACCTTAAAAGATTTCCGAGATTTTCTCAAGCCATCTGCAAAAAAGTCAAATTTTTATATAAAAGATGCATTTCATGAAATTCTTAATATTTTGGAACGTCAAATAAAATACTGTTACATAGACCTCAATATAAAATACTCAGAAAAAGATCTTGTGGTATATGGATACAAAAATGAGTTTATGCAAGTTTTGATCACTATACTCAATAATGCAAAAGATGCTATACTCAAACTCAAACAAAAAAGTATCTCTTATATTGGAAAGATTACAGTAAAAGTATCCGCAATACAAGAAAAAGTCGAAATTATGATTATCGACAATGGCTGTGGAATAAAAGACAAAGACAGAGATTTTTTGTTTGATCCCTACTATAGTACAAAAGAAAAAGGAAATGGGCTAGGATTGTATTTGAGTAGAACATTGATAGTTGATAAAATGGATGGAGAGATTTATTTTAAAGATACAAAAGATGTGACTACTTTAGTTATAAAACTACCACAAAAGGCTACACTATGAAAATATTATTATTAGAAGATAACGAAAGATTAAACAATAGTATCGTAAAAAGACTTACTCTCAAAGGTTATAAAGTCGATGCTTTTATTGATGGTAATGAAGCGTTAGAGTGTATCTATAACGGTTATGATTGTTTTTTATTGGATGTCAATGTCCCCTCAATAGATGGAATTAGTATACTCAAAGAGATACGAGAAACTTACAAAACTATCCCTATTTTAATTATTAGCTCCAATATAGATCTTGATACGATTAAAAATGCTTATGGTTATGGATGTAATGATTACTTAAAAAAACCATTTTATATAGATGAATTAGAATTAAAAATAGAGATTCTTTGTCAGCTTGATACAGAACTAGTGCTATTAGAGCAAGGTTTTACTTATGATATCAAAAAAAGAGAACTTTTTAATGAAACACAAATCAAACTCACTAAAAAAGAGACATTATTATTACATCAACTTATAACTAATAAAAATAAAATTTTAAGCTATGACAATATCATCAATTACGTTTGGGAAGGTGATGTAGCTACTACTGATAGTATCCGTACTTTGATCATGCGTTTACGAAAAAAAATACCAAAAGATTCCCTCGAAACGATTGTAGATTTTGGATATAAATTTCATATAAAATAATACTAATTGATCCAATATAAAAGTAACTTTTATATTAATTTATATATTATTATTGTATCATTTTATTATTTACAAAATGATACCTATGATAATATTTAAAAATTATAGAACTTATATTTTACAATTTAAAATAGAGGATATTTTATGGCAAGACCAACTCAATATAATTTAGAAAAAGTGCTCGATAATGCGATGGATATATTTTGGGAAAAAGGTTATGAAAGTGTATCAATGGCAGATTTAGTAACTTGTACAAGCTTAAATAGAAGAACAATGTATTCATTATTTAAAGATAAAGAAGGACTTTTTAGAAGGACTTTGGATAATTATTATACAAAAAGATCTGTAGAAAAAATAAATATTTTAAAAAATAATCTTGGAAAAAAAGGGATTGAGTTGTTTCTTTTAAGTTTTGAATTTGAAGAAAATTTTAAGGGATGCTTATTTTCAAATAGTATGCAAGAAAAAGAGTTTCTCAATGAAGAAACATATAATATACCAAAAGAATATTTCAATCTAATATCCACTCAAATCGAAAAAAATCTCATAAGAGCAAAAGAAGATGGTGAATTTTCAGGAGATCCTAGAATAATGGCATTAACTTTAGTGACATTTATTCATGGGTTTCATGTACATGGAAAATACAATCATAGTAAAGAGGATGGTAATTTAATTATTCAAAATATAATAAACTTAATAGCCTAATACTTAAATAAAAAAATTAGATTTTAAAAAAAGTATAAATATATTGACATTATAGAATAGATGTTCTACAATATCAGGAAATAAAAAAGGATATAAAATGTCAAGATTAATAGATGAGATACAAAAATACCAAGAACAATTTAAAGTAAATGCACCGCAAGAAGTGCAAGAAATTATGAAAAAAGTTACAAAAAAATTAGAAGAGCAAGGACTCAGTAAAAATGCTTTACAAGTTGGAGATCTTGCAAAAGAGATAAATCTTCCAAATGCACTTAACAATACTGTAGATCTCAATGAAATATTACAAAATAATGACTTTGTGGTAGTCAATTTTTATAGAGGAGTTTGGTGTCCTTATTGTAATATTGAACTCAAAGCACTAGAAAATATAAACGAAGAACTAAAAACATTAGGTGCAACATTGCTTGCTATCTCTCCTCAAAAACCTGATGCAAGTTTAACTACAAAAGAAAAAAATGAATTAACTTTTGAAGTATTAAGTGATGTTAACAATCATGTAGCAAAAGATTATGGTCTTGTATTTTCTTTAGATGAAGAACTAAGACCTATTTATTTAAGTTTTGGGATAGATATTCCTAAAAATAATGATGATGATTCGTATGAAATTCCAATGCCTGCAACATATGTAATCAATAAAAACAAAGAGATTATTTTTGCATTTGTAAATGAAGATTATACAAAAAGATGTGAACCTCAAGATATTATTGATGCTATAAAAAAGAGTTTATAAAAGCTACAATATACGTTCAAAGGAAATAATGACAATGAGAATAAAAAAACTAAATATGAGTTGTGATATTGACAAACAAATTTTATTAACATATTTTTTTAAAAATTTAAATACAGTATTAGATACAAAGGAATTATTAACCCTTTGTTCTATCCATTATGACTCAAAAAAAAAGCAATTTTATTCTTGTACCAAAAGATTTAGAAAAGAACTTGAGCCATTTCAAGAGATACAAGTGATACAAAAAGATGTCGATGATACACTTAAAAAAGTTTTATCTCATGGTTTCAGAATACAGGAGGAATTAGTCCGATGTGATCTTCATTTGGATGATCGCATTGATTATTTTTATATTACTATTATTGGTGCAGATCTTTTCCAAATAGAAAGTGAGTTTAGCCATAAACTTGATATAGTTTAGCTGTTATATTAATTCAAAGGATAACTACTATTCTTTGATACTATTATAAAAACGCCAATGCACACAAATTTTGGACATAAAAAAACCTCATAAACATACTAAAAGTATTTTTATGAGGTTTTTTTAATGGTACGCCTAGCAGGACATTCTACCGTAGTATAATTAGGGTTAAGAGTTCCGATTATTAAGCTGTAGAAGCTCGAAGATTACCTTAACTATTAGTTAAATAATGATATTCTTTATTAGTGGTTATTTTATATTAAATTTCTTTATATTACCTTATATAAAACATATTAAAGTATATAAATTAATATGTTTTTAAAGTAAATTCTCTTATACTCTTTCTAATTAACATTATGGTTGATGTTGATATTAAATAAAGGAAAAATAAACTGGCGAAGAACTGTGGTGGATTCTTTAAGAGTATTTATTTTCTGATACGTATGAGAATGTAATAAGAAACCTCGACTTTATGTTGGGGTTTTTTTATGTTTGGACTCACCTGATGATAGAGTTGTGGATAATACCTTGAATCCATTTTGAACCAAGAAGTCAAGCACTTCATCGCCGATAATACTTTACTTTTCAAGTATGGAAAGGTAGGACATTGGGTGGGAAAGTTCAAATAACATTCTCATACGGTTTAAAACCCGTATGACAACCAGGAAAAACATATGGTTTTTAAAACAATTCAAGAAAATAAAGAAAGTATAATGTGTATGCTTTACTTTTTTGTGGCAGTATATTACAGTATACAACTCAACTTTGTATTAGGAGCTATATATTTAATGTTAGCTTTTATGCATTCAAATAACTTTTTTACTCCTCCACCAAAAGCTGAGTAAAAAGGGAAATAGGGAGGTTGCCAGTCAAATGGTAATCTTTCTTTTTTATATATAAATATAGTGGTTAAAGCAGACATAAAAAAACCTCATAAAAATACTTTTAGTATGTTTATGAGGTTTTTTAATGGTACGCCTGGCAGGATTCGAACCCGCAACCACCGGGGCCGAAACCCAGTGCTATATCCAGTTAAGCCACAGACGCATTTGTTTCGGCTTTTTTAAGAGTGAAAGAATACCTCTTTTACCCTTAAAGTTTTATTAAATCAAAAAGATTAGAGTCTTGACTCATATCTCCTTAACATATAAAGTTTTTTTAACATTTTCTTTCTAGCATTGATTTTTTGTTTCTTTTTCTTTTCAGGATTAGATTCAAAATATCTTCTTGCTCTTGTTTCAGTAACGATTAAACTTCTATCACATTGTTTTTTAAATCTTCTATAAGCTTCGTCGAAAGATTCACTCTCTTTTACTTTTATACCAGGCACGTGTACATCACCCACTTTCTTGCATAGATTTGACTACTTTAGTATGCCATTGCTTTTTAAGTTCGGAATTATATATAAAAGTATCTTAATGTAACTTGAAGTATAATAGTAAAAATACAATATATTGGATTAAAAAATGAAATTAACACATTTAGATGAGAATAATCGACCAAAAATGGTTGATGTATCTGAAAAAGAAAATACAACACGAGTAGCAATCGCAAGTGGTATCATTTCGATGAACCAAAATGCATACAACAATGTTATCTCAAATGAAAACAAAAAAGGTCCTGTGATACAAACAGCTGTAATAGCTGCGATTATGGGGACTAAAAAAACTCCTGAACTTATCCCTATGTGCCACCCTCTTCTTTTGAGTGGAATTAACTGCGATGTGGAAGAGTTACCAGAACTTCCTGGGTTTAAACTTTCAGTCAAAACAAAACTAGCTGGGAAAACAGGTGTGGAGATGGAGGCACTTACAGGTGTGAGTATTGGTCTGCTTACTATTTATGATATGGTAAAAGCGATTGATAAAGGTATGGTGATAAGTGATGTGCAACTAGAACATAAAAGTGGTGGAAAAACAGGAGACTTTCAACGATGATAGATTTAAATCAACACAAACTAGAACTCGATTATCCATGTAATTGGTCATATAAGTTGGTGATAAAACATGATCAAAATATTAAAAAGATTATCAAAGAGGTTCTTGAACAAAGAGAACATGGTGTAAAAGCATCCAAAACAAGTAGCAAAGGAAAATTCAAAAGTTATACACTTGATTTGATTGTCGAGGATGAAGAGGATAGAAAAAATTTATATCAAATTCTAGGTGATCATGAGCATATAAAGATGATTGTATGATAGAAACTCAACAAACTATTTTGTATGAAAATGATATTGTAAAAATTGAGATAGAAAATCATGAAGTTCCTTGGTTGAAAATCTTTACTATAAAAAATATCAAAGAGTTTAGTCACTGTGATACAGCAACAAAAAATGAGATATGGAGATGTTTAGATTGTATTGAAAAAGAGATGTTGGACTACTTTACTCCTGACAAAATCAATATTGCTTCTTTTGGGAATTATGTTCCTCATGTACATTTTCATATACAGGCACGATTTAAAAATGATAGTTATTTCCCTGAACCTACTTGGGGTACAAAACAACGAGAAGCTAATTTAAACTTAAAAGATTTTAATAAATTTTATGAGCTTGTAGTTTTAAAGCTTAAATAAGGTAAGATTGAAACTATGAATAGAAGAAATTTTTTATTATTATCAACACTCTCTCCGCTATTTGCGAAAGATTACCTAAGTACAAATCAAGATGTAAATTTGAATCTAGCTGATTTGGAAGTACTCTCTTTGTTAGATAATCGTTTAAAACGACTACGACAATATGTAGGTTTTGCAAATTTTAATATTATCTCTTTAGATGAAGCCTTATACTATGCTAGAAATTATACTACAATTGGGAAATTTACCAAACAAGAGCTTTCTTTAATAGAAAAAATATTTTATATGGAGCCAAATAAATTTGGTTTTTATGGAGATAAAACAGTCGAAAAAATATCGCAAGAGATCAACAAAAAAGAGATAGAAAAAATAGCACACTCGGGGCATTTTATTTTTAAAGGGAAACCTTTAGATGATTATAATCGTATTAGACAAGATATTGGCGATAATCTTATTTTAACTTCAGGAATTAGAAATGTCATAAAACAGTTGAGTTTATATATAAGTAAAGTCAAAAGCCTCAATGGCAATCTTACTCAAGCTTCCAATATTATCGCACCTCCTGCATACACCTATCATGCTATTAGTGATTTTGATGTAGGGAAAAAAGGGTGGGGAAATAGGAATTTTACTCCTGAATTTGCACGAACAGAAGAATTTTATAAAATGCAAAAACTCAACTATGTAAGTATACGATATACAATAAACAACAAAGATGGTGTTCGTTTTGAACCCTGGCACGTAAAGGTAATATAAATGAATCTAACGACAACAAAGTATCTCTTTTTACTTTCTCCCCTTTTCCTATTTTCTGGATGCAATGAAAAGAATGAAATGCTCAATCAAGTTCCATACAAAAATAGTACTCAACAAATAGAAAAACCTGTATCTATTTCTCAAAAAGAGATGATACAACCAATCGTAAAAAAGAATATACAAGCCCCTAAAAAGCAGATAGAAAATAACTTAATTGAAACAAAAGAAGTGATAAAATCTCTCTCTTATCCTATTAAAAAAATAGAGAGAACTAGCTCTGTCGCTTCAAAAAAAACAATTAAAAACTTTGACTTCAATATCATCAAAAAAGGTTTTAAGGATGACAATACACTCTTAATAGTAGGTGGGATTCAAGGAGATGAACCAGGTGGATTTATGGCGGCTTCTTTGATAGCGACACATTATGAGATCACCAAAGGTTCTGTTTGGATTGTTCCTAATCTCAACTTTTATAGTATCATCAAAAGAAGTCGTGGACCATATGGCGATATGAATCGTAAGTTTGCCCATCTTCCTAAAAATGACCCTGAATATGAAGCCGTGCAAAGAATCAAAACATATATCAACGATAAAAATGTAAAACTTATAGTCAATTTACATGATGGAAGTGGATACTATAGACCAAAATACGAAGACAAATCTCACTCACCTTACAAATGGGGACAGTGTTCTATTATAGATCAAGAGAAGATTGATAACCATAAATATTCAGATCTTTTACATATCTCTAATAGTGTGGTAAAACATGTCAATGATAACCTTATCAAAAAAGAGCATATGTATCATCTTCACAATACTCGAACAAGAGAAGGTGATGTAGAGATGGAAAAAACACTCACTTATTATGCGATCAATCATGGCAAAGCTGCCTTTGGAAATGAAGCGAGTAAAGATCTTCCTACTCATCAAAGAGTTTTTTATCATCTTCTTGCTTTAGAAAAATATATGGATACTATGGGGATAGAATATAAAAGAAAGTTTAATCTCAATGATCAAGTTGTCAAAAATATCCTTGATAATGATATAGAGATTTCACTTTATAACAATAAAATTATTTTGCCATTATCAAAAATTCGTGATATTATCAAATATTTTCCTGTGAAACATAATGGAACAATTGATTTTGTACCAAGTAATCCTCTGATGAGTATTGTAAAGAAAAAAGATGAATATGTTATTTACTATGGAAATAGAAGATTGTCACGACTCAAACCTGATTATATAGACTATACAAATGAGACGAAAGATGTCACTATAAAAATAGATGATAAAGATAAACAAACACCATTTGGATCTCTTATAACTGTAAAAGATCAATTTAAAATATATCCTATACAAGGCTACAGAATAAATGTGATAGGATATACAAACAAAAAGAAAAAAGAAACAAACATATCAATAAACCGCAAAAAAATGATCGAAAAATTCTCAATAGATAAAGATGGTTCTATATATAGAATCGAATTTTATTCAAAAGAGAAATTTGCTGGGATGATTTTAGTTAAATTTACTGGATAAAAAATGATAAAACAACAAATACACAATATTATAAAAGATAGACCACTTATTATAGATGGAGCTATGGGTACACAACTGCAAAATGCAGAGATAGCAGCAGAAGCATGGATAGATGATAAAGGTGTAGAGCAAGAAGGTTGTAATGAGCTTCTAAATGCTACTGCACCTAAAATTTTAACATCAATTCACGAGGCATATGCCATAGCTGGTGCAGATATGCTAAAAACGAATACTTTTGGTACGATGCCATGGGTACTTGATGAATATGATATGGGTGAGAGATCTTATGAGCTTTCAAAACTCGGAGCGGAAATTGTAAAAGATATTTGTATCAAGTACTCTACTCCTGAAAAACCACGATTTGTATTAGGTGCTATGGGACCAGGGACTAAACTACCTAGTTTAAAACATATCGATTATGATACGATGTATGAGGGATATAAAGTAACCGCAAAAGGTTTACTCGATGGTGGTGTGGATGTTTTTTTACTCGAAACTTGTCAAGATCCTCTCCAAATAAAAGCAGCAATTCATGCCTTGCAAGATACTGCACCTCAAATACCTATTATGGTAAGTGCAACTATTGAGCTTTCAGGAACTATGCTTATAGGAACAGATGCCCAAACTATCGCTACTATTTTAGAGCCTTTTGATATTTTATCTTTGGGATTTAACTGTGGTACAGGACCAGAGCAAGTCAAAAAACATCTTAAAGTTTTGAGTGAGTTTTCCAATAAACTTCTCTCGATTCATGCAAATGCAGGACTTCCTGAAAATAGAGGTGGATGTAGTTTTTATCCTATGCAAGCACAAGAGTTTGCAAATATCCAAAAACAATTTTTGGAGTTTGATGGAGTAAGCTTTTTGGGTGGATGTTGTGGGACAACTCCTGAACATATCAAAGTACTTGCAAATGATGTACAAAATATTGTACCTAAAATTCCTACAGGAGATCACCCTACTTCTTTGGCTTCTTTATTTAATAGTGTAGAACTCAAACAAAACCCATCACCACTTTTAATAGGTGAAAGAAGTAATGCAACAGGTTCTAAAGCATTTAGAGAGTTACTCAAAGCAGAAGATTTTGAGGGTACACTCACCGTTGGACAACAGCAAGTACGAGCGGGCGCACATATCATCGATGTAAGTGTTGGATTTGCGGGGAGAGATGAAACAAAAGATATGAATGAAGTTGCCTCTTTATATGCACAAAAGATATCACTTCCTTTAATGCCTGATTCTACTCAGATACCTGCACTCGAACAAGCTTTGAAACTTATAGGTGGGAAACCTATCTTAAACTCTGTCAATCTTGAAGATGGAATTGAAAGATTTGATGAGATTTGTCAAATGGCAAAAAGATATGGTACAAGTTTGGTTTGTTTGGTTATTGACGAAGTTGCTATGGCAAAAACAACGGCAAAAAAAGTCGAAATAGCAGAACGAATCTATCAAAGAGCGGTTACTTTACATAAATTAAATCCTGCTGATTTGGTTTTTGATATGCTTGTATTTACAGTAGGAAGTGGAGATGATGAGTATCGTACGGCTGCTATTGAAACCATAGAGGCTATACGAGAGTTCCAAATCATGCACCCAGAAGTGGGTACAACCCTTGGACTTTCAAATATCTCTTTTGGTTTAGATAAAGATGCCAGAGTATACTTAAATAGTGTATTTTTACACCATTGTATTCAAGCTGGTTTGACCTCTGCTATTGTCAATGTCAAACATCTTGTACCTATTAGTAAGATGAAAAAAGATGACTTAAAAGCATGTGAAGATTTACTCTTTAACAACCATGAAAATGGTGATCCTCTCTTTGCTTTTATAGAACATTTTTCAAATATTGGGGCTGTGGAGCAACAAAGTGACGAAGAGTATGAGAAGCTCAATGATAAAGAAAAAGTGATTCAACTTTTAAAAGATGGAGATAAAGAACGACTTATACCACTAGCTTTAAACCTCAAAGATACCGTGCCTGCTGAACTCATTGTAAATGAGTGGCTTATCGATGGTATGAAAGAGATTGGTATTTTGTTTGGTGATGGAACTATGCAGTTACCATTTGTACTACAAAGTGCAGAAACTATGAAAGCAACCGTAGACCAACTCAATCCTTTTTTACCAAAAATAGAGAAAGAGTCTGAAACTATTCTTATTTTAGGAACAGTCAAAGGTGATGTGCATGATGTGGGTAAAAACCTTGTCGATATTATCTTGAGTAACAATGGATTTAAAGTGATTAATATAGGGATAAAAGTATCTATAGAAGACTTTATAGAGTCTGCAAAAGAGCACAATGCAAGTGCTATAGGGATGAGTGGACTCCTCGTAAAATCGACAAATGAGATGAAAGCCAATATGTTAGAACTCGAAAAACAAAAATTAGATATTCCTATTTTAATTGGGGGAGCGGCTCTAACCAAAGCGTTTGTAGATGATTTTTGTCGCCCTATTTATAGTGGAGATATTTTTTATTGTCGAGATGCTTTTGATGGGGTTATCGCTATGCAAAGAGTTGAAACAGGTGGAAAACTTGACACTGCTATGGCAGCAGATTTGATAGTATACGATGATGTAGAGAAAAAAGAAAAAGTAGTTTTTGATGGAGATATTCACACTCCCAGATTACTTCAAAATGCTCACAATCATACTGCACCTTTTTATAAACGGCGAGATATGAGTAAAGACTTTGATCCTGCACTTGCATTTGAGTGGATAAATCATAGAGTTTTATTTCGACAACGATGGGGATATAAAAGAGGAAAACAAAACAAAGATGAGTTTTTGAAATATGAGCAAGAGGTCGTTCAAGAGATTTACAATGACTTAAAAGATGAATTTTTAGACAAAAAAATCTTTGATCCTATTGTGTTGTACTCTTATTTTTACTGTAAATCAGAAGATACGAAACTGCATATTTATGATAATGAAAAACAAAATATCATCAAAACATTTGATTTTCCACGACAAGGTGCTTCACCGCATAGATGTTTGAGTGATTATTTTTCAGCTGATTCTTTTGATACAGTTGCTTTTAGTTTTGTAAGTTCTGGACTCAAGATCACTGATTTTGAAAAAGATATTTATGATGCAGGTAATTTTGCACGATATTATCAAGTGCATGGTTTAGGTGTAGAGTTAGCAGAAGCGTGTGCTGAGATGGTACATAAGCAAGTGCGACTCGACCTTAATATAGTAGACAAGGAAAAACCAACACTCTCAGATGTTCGTATGAAACAGTATCAAGGGTGTAGATATAGTCCAGGATATGCAGCATGTCCTGATCTTGCTATGAATAGAGATATTTTTGACCTACTCAAACCTGAAGAGTTTGGTGTTGAACTCAGTGAAACATTTCAGATTCACCCTGAGCAAAGTACGGTGGCTATAATCGTGCCAAATAAAAAAGCGAAGTATTTTAACGTATGATACTTATACACACAGCTCTACTTTGTGAAGCACAAACTTTTATAGAGTATTTTAAACTCAAAAAAACAGACTCAACTCCCAAAATATATGCAAATGATACGATGCTCATTTGTATATCAGGAGTAAAAGCAAAAAATACCATCGCTTCTCTTGAGTATGTTTATGAAAATTTTACTATCTCAAAAGCATTTAATATTGGTATTGCAGGCTGCAATAATCATAATATCAAGATAGGAAACCTCTACTGTACAAACCAAAGACTCAAAGATATAGAAAATTTACCTTTAGTGACAGGTGATGCGGTTGTCACTAGCTCAAATGCATTAGCAACTTTACTCTATGATATGGAAGGAAATGTTTTTGAGCAAGTGAGTCAAAAGTATTTGAATGAAAAAGATATCGTTATATTTAAAGTGGTGAGCGATCATTTAAGTGCAGAGATTCTCAAGAAAGATTATATAAAATTATTAATATCAAAACAAAAAATTATACTTGATTTTATTAAACTAGATTAAATTTTAACTAGATATGATTATAAATACACAAAAAAAGGATTAAAAATTGTTAGAAACAAACTTAAAAAAATTTAGACTAATCGCTTTTATGGAAGGAATATCATTTCTTACTCTACTTTTTATAGCAATGCCTATAAAATATATTTTGGGGGAGCCTCTCCTAGTAAAACTTGTAGGTATGGCACATGGAGGATTGTTTTTACTCTTTTTATATCTGCTTTTTGTAACAGCAAAAGAGTACAAATGGAATATTTCATTTATTAGTATGGCATTTATAGCTTCTCTTATTCCCTTTGGGACATTTTATTTAGAAAAAAAACTCAAAGTTATTGATAAGTAACTTAAACTTATACACTAAAAATAAATTTTGTACACTGCCTTAAATAATATTAGTGTATAATTTCTTTAATACCAAAAAAAGGAAATAATATGCCAAAAATTAATAAATACGTAGATATCGATACAGTTGAGAGAGAAGCAAAAAAAGATTTGATAGATAGACATAGTCCATTTATTCACTGTGCCGAAACTGCTGTTGCAGGTGAACCATTTGAAGTAACTGTTAAAATGGGTAACGAATATACTCATCCAGATGATTTTGATCACTACATTGAGTCAATCACATTATTTAACGGTGAAACAAAATTAGCACAAGTTTCTTATGTACCAGGAACTTTAGGTAATGTTAAAGCTCATAATACTACTACATTTACAATCATCCCTACAAGTAAAAAATTGAACCTTGTAGCTCATGGATACTGTACAAAACATGGTATCTGGGAATCAACTCCAGTAGTAGTAGCTGTTTCATAATAACTTCTACACTTTAAATTAAGAGCTTTTTAGCTCTTAATTACACTTTTCAAATAATTTTCATACATATTTTACTAACTCCATAATAACACAATACATTCATCTCTACATATCACAAAAAATTTATTTTAAGGCTAAACATGTTGGAATTGTGGGTAATATATTAAGTGTAAAACTACTTGAGAAACCTAGTATCATACGATATATAAATAGACTTACATCTTTTATCCTAGTGAGTTTAGGTTTAAAATTAGCTCTTTTTTCTCAATAAAATTATTAAAGTATATTTTGGATGAAAGCTTCTAATATCTATTTTTTAGTATATACAAAAGGCTTGTGAAATATCACAAGCCTTTCTTGATTTTTTATAGAATAATTAGAACTATTCTACTTCAGCGTCGATGATATCGTCATCATCTTTTTTCTTTTTAGTATCAGCAGGATTCGCTCCAGCTTGTGCAGCGTCCCCACCCTCTTTTTTGTACATCGCTTCTGCTAATTTATGAGAAACTTCAGTAAGTTTTTTAAGAGATTCTTCTATTTGCTCTTTTGTAGCAGACTCATCTTTTAATAACTCTTCAAGTTGAGCAGCAGCATCTACGATAGCTTTCTCTTCATCTTCACTTACTACACCTTTATTTTCTTCTAAAGATTTTTTAGTTGAGTGAAGCATAGCTTCTGCTTGATTTTTAGATTCGATTAACTCTTTTTTCTTCTCATCCGCTTCTTTATTTGCTTCTGCTTCATTTACCATTTTTTCAATCTCATCATCAGAAAGTCCAGATGAACCAGAGATAGTGATCTTATTTTCTTTACCAGTACCTTTATCTTTAGCAGATACATTTAATACACCATTTGCATCGATATCAAATGTTACTTCGATTTGAGGTACACCTCTAGGAGCTGCTGGGATATCTGAAAGTTCGAATTGACCTAATGATTTATTATCTTTAGCAAATTCTCTCTCACCTTGACCAACCATAATAGAAACAGCAGGTTGATTATCTTGAGCTGTTGAGAAAACTTGTGATTTTTTCACAGGAATTGTAGTCCCTTTTTCGATAAGTTTAGTCATAACTCCACCTAAAGTTTCAAGTCCCAAAGATAATGGTGTAACATCTAGTAAAAGTACATCTTTTACATCACCTTTTAAAACTCCACCTTGGATAGCAGCACCCGCAGCAACCACTTCATCAGGATTAACAGAGTTGTTTAACTCTTTTCCAAAGTATGCCTTTACTACTTCTTGAGCTTTAGGGATTCTTGTAGATCCACCAACCATAATCACTTCATTGATCTCATCATTATCAAGACCAGCATCTTTCATAGCTGTTTTTATATGTGCTAATGTTTCAGAAACTAAATCATCAGTCATAGACTCAAATTTTGCTCTTGTTAAAGATTTTACTAAGTGTTTTGGTCCTGTTGCATCAGCTGTGATAAATGGTAAGTTTATCTCTGTTTCAGCTGTAGCACTTAACTCTTTTTTCGCTTTTTCAGCTTCATCTTTGAGTCTTTGGTGTGCCATTTTGTCATTTCTTAAATCAATTCCAAACTCAGCTTTGAAATCTTCAGCTAACCAATCAATAATTCTGTTATCAAAATCATCTCCACCTAAAAATGCATTTCCATCTGTAGAGAGTACTTCAAATGTTCCATCACCAATTTCAAGTACAGTAACATCAAATGTACCACCACCTAAATCATAAACGATAACTTTCTCTTCACCTTTTTTATCAAGACCATATGCAAGTGCAGCAGCTGTAGGCTCATTGATAATTCTTAGTACATTCAGACCAGCAATAGTCCCAGCTTCTTGTGTTGCTTTTCTTTGTGCATCATTGAAGTATGCAGGAACTGTAATAACCGCATCAGTTACAGTAGATCCAAGGTATGCCTCAGCATCTGTTTTCAATTTCATTAAGATTTTTGCAGAAATTTCTTGTGGAGTATATACTTTACCATCAATCTCAACAGCAGCAGCTCCTGATTTGTTTACGATTTTGTATCCAACTTTATCCATAGCATCTTTTGCATGATTTTCATCCATCATAAGACCCATAATTCTTTTGATAGAATATATAGTTTTTTCAGGATTTGTAATCGCTTGTCTTTTTGCAGGATCTCCCACTAAAACATCACCTTTATCAGTAAATGCTACGATTGAAGGTGTTGTGTTTTTACCTTCTTTGTTTGATATAATTTTTGCTTCTCCACCTTCGTATACTGATACACAAGAGTTTGTTGTCCCTAAATCTATTCCAATTACTTTACTCATTTTATTTCCTTAATTTTATAATTTATTTTTTTAGTTATTATTTGTTTTATAATAGTTTTTTGACATTGCGGTCATAACTAAACTAGTTTGCTACAGATACCATAGCCTCTCGTAAGAGTCTATCTTTAAATGTATACCCTTTTTGCATAACCATCACAATCTGTCCTGATTCTACCTCTTCACTATCTGTTTTCATTACAGCATTATGAAAGTCTGGATTAAACTCATCATACTCCACTTCATTTATATCATGTTTTTCAAATGCTTTATTAAATGCTTTTACAGTAAGCTCAATACCCTCTTTGAGTTTATCTACTAATTGTTCAGCCTCTATATCTGCATTTGCACTCAATATTGCCATTTGTAAGGCATCAATAGGAGCCAATAAATCTTTTGCAAATTTTTCACTTGCATAATCAATAGCATTATATTTTTCTTTTTCTAATCTTTTTTTGATATTTTCAAAATCAGCGTGTGTTCTTAAAAATTTATCTTCAGATTCTTTTGCTCTAGCTTCTGCATCTGCTACTTTTGCTTCCATTTTAGCTTTGAACTCTTCATCTAAAGATGCAAACTTTTCACTCGCAGAGTCAAAAGGTACTTCTGTACCTTCTTTTGTCTGCTCCTCAGGTACTTCTACAGTTTCAGGTGTCTCTGTCTCATTTTCTATCACTTCAGTTTCTACTTGTTCTTTATTTTCATTCATTTATATTATTCCTTTGTAAAAATATTCGTAATCTTTTGATAATTCACCAACTACTAACATTTTAAATTTTTTATTATTTATTATTACTTCATGAACTATTCCTATATACCCATGTGGTAGTATTTGGTTGAGTCCTTCACTTCCATGAAAATAGATGTCACAATCTATTCTATCCATGATATTTCCATTTAAAAACTTACTTATATCTATCTCATCGAGATCATAATCAACACAAAGACGCAAAAATTCTTTTATATTGATAATCTCAAAATCTCTATTAAAAAGATATTTATCCAACTCTACAAATAATTCTGTCGCCCCTACTTGCTTTGCTATCTCAAGTACATTAAATGCTTCTAAATCTCGCATATCATTCAAAAACTTATTCAAGGCACTATTGTATTTTATCGTGATAGAAAAAGAGTTAAACTCCAAAAGTAAATACAAGTTTTCTATATTTAAAACTCTATGTAAAATCTCTTTTTGTTGCTCTTTTAAAAATACAGTCACACCTATTTGTTTTGCATGAAGATTTAATCTATTATAATTAACTATATCAAGTGTATTATTTAAATGATTGAGTCTACTACTCCAATACTCTTTTAATGCTTCCGTAGTAGGTGTGCGTCCACTACTCGCATGTTCTTGAGCTAGATACCCCTCATCACCAAGTTTTTTAAAGTATCCTCTAATTGTTGCAGGTGAATAGGCTATATCATACATAGATTTTAATTGTCCGGAACCAATAGGTTCAAGATGTTCAATATATGCTCGTATGATAGAATCCAATAAAAACTCTTTTTTATTAATCATTGTATACCATTTTTTCTTAGTTTGGCACTATAAATCTTTGAGTGCTAATAAAATTATAGCAAATGAGTCTATAAATGTCAAGTATAATTTATGAATTTTATTATTTTTAGCAGTTTTTAGTATGAAGTGCTAATTTATACTAAACTTTTTTCAAAATCATCACAAAGTTTATCAACTAAATCACCTGTATTTTTCTTAAAAAACTCCCACTCATTACCTTTTTTTCTTCTAGTAAAACTTTTATATATAATATTAAATACTCTATATATCTCACTTTCATCAAATTGTATAGCATTCATTTTAGCTTTTAAATCATTGAACTCTTTATGATTTTTTACATACTCAAAAAACTCATCAATAGATTTTTCAAAATCTTCTATAAGATGCCCTATATCTTCCTCTTCTTCATTTCTTTTCTCTATTATTTCCAATATATCATATTTATGCTCTTTAGTTGCACTTGAACCAGCTCCACCACTCGATGGTGGCTTATGCATTTTTATCTCTTTATCTTCAGGAGCTTGAATGATTCCTATCTTATTATCAAAATATATAGCAACCTCATCACTACTTTCATCAGCTTCGTTTATACTATTGAAAAGATTACTATATCTTTTAAAGAACTCTAAGAAACATTCATCTGTATATTTTTTATCAAAACTTATTATATATTCTACAAGTCCTAAAATATGAAAATATTTATTTATCTTTTGTTTTAATTCCTTAGCTTTATCAGGGCTAGAGTTTATAAATTTACTCAAACTATTTTCCAAATCCATATACTTGTTTGGGTCTGCTTTTTTAGTCTTGTATAACTTTGTAAAAAAACTAAAATACTCTTTATATATACTTGATACTTTTAGTTCCTCATAAATCATATCAAGAATCTTTATTTCCCCTAGTGGATCAAAATCACTGACAACCACATCAGAAAAATGCTCAAACGCTTCTTTGATATTATGGCTATTGACATTTTTATATGAAAAATCAACTATCTTACAATCTTTTTTATACTTAGTCGTTCTATTTACTCTGGATATAGTTTGAATAGCATTTATACCTCTTATCTCTTTATCTAAAAAAAGTGTATGAAGTTTTGGTTCATCGAATCCTGTTTGAAGTTTATCGACAACTATTATGATTCCATTTTTACTTTCTTGAAAATTTTGCAATACTTTTGCTTCACTCAGTCCATCATTTAGAGTAGATGCTCTTTCATTATCTTGACTTGCACTATATACTATAAATATAGGAGCTTCTTTATATTTACTATATTTTTTATCTTCCACTATAGCTTTAAAATGCTTTTCTATCTTTTGTTTATACATCTTCGCTGCTCTTATAGAAGTAGTTGCCAACATCGCTTTACCTGTACCTCTTATTTGCTTATAAACTATCTGTACAAGATTTTTAACAATATGCTCTGCTATTGCATCTATTCTTTCAGGATTCTCATATATCTTACTTTTTTTTATTTTGTATTTTTGCTCTTCATCTTCTTCTCTAAATCCCTCTAGTTCATCATCAGGCAATTCAAAATACATCTTAGCCGATACACTTACGATTCCATTTAAAGGATTGAGTATATAACCATCTTCTATAGCTTCCCTCATTGTATAGCTATCAAACGGTTTCCAAAGTTTTTCACTTTCAAAAGAATGAAACTCTCCAAATCTAGCCAATGTAGTGTCGCTAGGTGTCGCTGTAAAACCTATAATGAGATTCTTTTTATGTTCACTTGTAACATAGTCATCATTTGTATCAAAACTTGTCTGTATCTCATCAAAAGTACCTGTTAGATTTTCATTTTGAGATCCACTATTTGAACGATGAATCTCATCAATCAAAAATACTACTCGTAACTGTTTGAGTTTTTCTATCGTATCAGATTTGAGAATACTTGCCATATCTCCAAACTTTTGAAGATTTACTATCACTAACCGTATATCGCTGTTGAGTGCTTTTTGAAAACTTTTTTTATTGTCTGCTTCTATATACATGCTATTATTGATATTCATATTAAACATTTTTGTACTTAATTGATCTCTTAATTGCACTCTATCTACTACTATCATAACTTTATCATAAATATAATCACCATCTTTTTTTAAGTCTTTTAGTTGTAATGCACTCCAACCTATAATATTACTCTTCCCAAACCCTGCTGCATACTGTAAAAGTAATGAATAAATATTTTTATTGTTTTGATAACTCAATCTTTTATTTATAAGTGCATCTCTTTTAGATTCTGGCAGATCTTTAAGTTGCTCTTCTAATTTTTTTATAAAATAATCAGACTCATTTTCGTGAGCTAAAAACTCATCAATTTTAGCCATAATCTTATCGACACCAAACTTCTGTTTTGGTCGTGGGCTTATCAGATACCCTTTTTCATTTTTGAGTATCTTTTCATTTTTATCTTTTACTGTTTCTCTTTCGATAAAGTTATAGTATAATATCTCTTTCTCAATCATCTTTTTTACAAAGTGTGCTTTAAATACCTCAGATAACTTATCTTGTTTCCTTTCATAACTTTGACTTAATGGATATGGTTTGAAGCTTTTTGTAGCATTTATTTTATACTGCTCATAGTCATATTTACCATCTTTAAAATTTGCTTTTATCTCATCAAAAAACTTAGATATATCTCGTATGATAAAAGTATCTGTTATATCTGTAGTACTTATCCAAATAGCCTTTTCAAATACTTTTAAAAACTCTTTCCGTAACTCCAAAGCCTCTTTTTCATTGAGTTTATAGCTTTTAACTATCTCAAAATAGTCTACGACAGCTTCTTTATAATCTTTGATAACTTTATCTCTTCCCTTGTTTTTTGCATTTTGATTGTTATAGTTTGATTTGAGTTCGTTATATCCTAAATATATACCATTTACAAAGAGTGATATATCAGGGCGAAAAGAGAAGACTTTTTTATCTTTGTATTTAAACTTATAAGCTAACTCTTGCACTACAGAAAAGATATTTTGTTCAAAATCATCATCACCTTTTAGTTCTGCTCCACTTCTGTTAAAGAGATAAAACTTCAAACCCTCAAAAGTAAAGGAGCTATTGTTATGATTGAGAAAGAGTGCCATATTTCTAAAGTCTTTTATCTTACTTTGCAAAAACTCTATAAGTTCAAAACACATTTTAGATTTATCATTTTTATATTTTTTGAGTAGTTTTTTGTAGTTACTTTTATTTACATCACTAGAGCTAAGAAACTCACACAAATCAGATTCTATGATAAGAGAGGAAGAATCTACGATATTTGCTTTGACTTCTCTATAGCTTAAACCATCAACTTTATTAACAAAAAATGGTATCAAAAATTTATCTTGTAAGTCTAATTCATTCATAAACTTACTCTTCCTAACATTTTTTGATAGATACTTTTCATATCTTCATACACCTCTATTGAAAAATTAATCGCTTCGAGTACATCATCACTATTGTTAGGGTATTCGTGAGTCAAACTATTTTTTAGTTTTCTATAGTCTATCCAATCATCGCTATTTCCTAAAAGTTCTAATTTTTCTAGTTTATTTAAAACATCTATCAAAGCCATAGAGTTTTTATACTCTTCTAGCTCTCTCAAAACTGATGGAAAAAATTTATCTCCCATCTTATCTTGAATTTTTGTAAAACGATATATAAAACTATCTATAGCTTTTATCTTCTCAATATCTTCAAAATCATCATTTTTAAAAGGTAAATAGCTTTTTACCTCAGGCAAAATCATATCTATTCTTTTAAAATGTATATCGAGTTCCTCTTTTATTTGTCGTATAGTTATCATAATTTTATCCCTTGTTTTGCTATCTCAAATATCTCTTTTTGTACAGTATGATTATCGATAATCAAATCTATCTTTTGTTCTCCAAACTCTTTTTCAAACTCTCTCAAAAAGATAATCTTAGATTTTAAAATATTATCTTTTTTCTTTGTTTGTATATAAATATCAATATCGCCACCTCGTAAACTATCATCAGTTCTACTACCAAAAAGATAAATATCATCAGAGTTAAATATCTCTAATGAGAGTTTTTTAAAATAGTTTATTTGATGTTGATTTAGTCGCATACTTTTACTTTACCAGTAACTACGTCATTTATGAGAGTTTTTCTAAACTCTTTTAAAAGTGTTATTTTTCTTGTAAGAGATTTTGTGATGTTATCTATCTTTTGAGTTTTTTCATCTAGGTAGGTTGAAATTTTTACTTGGTCTTTTAGGGGTGGTAAAGAGATTGTAAAATATTTCATTAGTCCAATAGACACCCCACCAATTAAACCACTCATTTCTGCAAAAAATTGATTTTTAAATAAAAAACTTTTAATATAATAAAAAACAAATTTATCATTTACTAAATTATTTTTACTTTTAAATGCACATAATTTATTTACAAAACAAATATTTTGATTTGTAAAGCCAATCTTTTTACCTGCACTACCACCCTCAATACATAATATTATAGTTTCTTTTTTTAATATTTTAAAAGTATTATTATTTTGAGGAATGTAAATACCATTTTTATAATTTATTTCATTAGTATTAATATTTATATCTTTTGTTGCAATATAAGGATACACTTTAATATCATTATTTTCATAATCTTCTTTATTTGAAATACTATTACCTGTAGATAAATTTAAAATATCTTTTAATCTTTTAGTTTCAAATTTTACACCCTTATCAAGCCCTCTTAAAACAGTTTCATTTATAAGAGTTTGTTTTAGCTCTTTGTATTTTAAAAATTTATCTTCAAGGAGTTGTATCTCTTTATCTATCTTTTGTGTTTGAGTGTCTAGGTAGGTTGCTATTTTTGTTTGGGTTTTTAGGGGTGGCAAAACTGTTTCAATTTTAAAAAAATCAGTTGGATATAATCTTAATCTTGATTGTACTATACCCTTTGAATTTTTTGTCATTTCAATGATAAAATTCGGTATCTTAAATAAATAATCAAAGTAACTATGATGATAGTCTATAAATCTATTTGCTCTATAAACATTATAAGCAGGACTACATATACCATTATGTTTACTTGTACCTAATGCACCCATCCAAGCCCACATTGTATTTATAATTAAGTCACCTTTTTTACAAATTTTATAACCTTCCATAGTTTTTGCAAAAAACATATTAACATTTTTTTCACTTCGTGGAGTTACTCCTGTAATATGTGATACAGTTAACAACATTTCATTACCAGTTGAAGATAATTGGCTAGATTCTGTAAATATATGTTTATTTCTTTTAACTCCCCACTCACTAGGAATCTCCCCTAACCACTCTAAACCACTATCTTTATAGCTATCATATTTATCAAGTATCATAAGCCCAAACCACTTTCAAGAGTTTGTAGTTCTTCACCTATATCTTTTATATCTGATAGTATACTTTTCAGTGGTCGTAACTGCTCAGGCTTATAAAATATCTTATTGAAGTTTATCTCTACACCTACAACATTATCTAAAAGTACAAAAGGCTTAGTGATATATTTGCTCATAAAGTCATCTATATTTTTTTGATTTTGTTCCTCATCTTTATCATACTCCACTATCTCATAATCTTTTTGAGAATCAGGTGTAAGTTCTACTGTGATAGTTATAACAGCTTCTTTTGTTTTTGTTGCTTTTTTTGCACTTGATTTTATAAGAATCTTTCCACAACCTAGCTCCTCTTGAACCTCATCATCTTGTTTGATGATTGTCTCTTTATCTTCATCATAAAAATAATACTCAGATTCACTCACATATACTTTTAAATCTTTCTCTTTATAATCAAGCTCTTTGATGGTATCTTTTATATTGTCTAGGTGTGATATATCTGATAGTTCAAATTTATCTATGGTTATCTCATCTTGTACTATTTTTAGTGGTGTTAGTTTTATAGATTTTTTCTTAGGTTCTAGGATAGATTCTATACTCTTGTTGTTGTGGTCAAGATTTGTAAGCATAAGTGCTTGTTTGTTGAAGTAAAAAAACTCTTTATCAAATACTTTTGCGTAGTCATTATCTTTAAATTCTGCTAAAGTTTTGACTATATCTATACGACTAAGCTCATCTACTTCTTTTCTTTTTTTACCTTTGTTTTTTTTCATAGGTGTACATTTAAGACTAGCATTTATCATCATCACTTTGTTTTTATGCTCATCTTTTTTATCTTTGTTGAGTACCCAAAGGTATGTAAATATTCCCGTATTAAAAAACTCATCGGTAGGGAGTTGGATTATCGCTTCTACTATATCTGTATCAAACATCCATTTTCTTATATTGCTCTCGCCACTTCCTGCATCTCCACTAAAAAGCGTTGAACCATTGTGTACAACTACACCCATACCCTCTAAACCCATCTTAGATATAAGATGTTGCATAAAGAGTAGTTGCCCATCACTTACAGCGGGTAGGTCGTGAAATCTACCCGTTTTATCTTGAACTATATCAGACTTAAAACCTTTCCAATCTACCCCATAAGGAGGATTTGCTACCACTACATCAAACTCTTTATCTTGAAATCTTTGGTCAACTAAAGTATTGCCATATTCTATATAAGCATTTTTACGAAATCTACTCTCTATCTTTGCTAAAGCGTATAAAGCATCGTTCCAATCTTGTCCATAAGTTGCTGTTGGTCTTGTAGGATATGTTTTATTTACTCTATCTTCTACACCATAAAGCATATTTCCACCACCACAAGTAGGGTCATATAAACTCAAAAAATCTTCACTATTTGATGTCTTAGATAAAATAATATCTGAGATTAGAGATATTACATCATCTGGTGTGTATTGCTCACCTGCTGTTTCTGCTGATATATCTGCCCACTTCCTTTTTATATGCTCTTCTAGTGTTGTTATCTCACTATTGTTAAATGGTTTTAGGTCTATCTCGCTCCACGCTTTTACAAAAGAAAAAAGTATTTTTTTATTGTTAAGAAGTCCTGCTATACCTGAAATATCAAGATATTTATCTTCCCCTGTGTTTTTATCAATCCCTAATAAATCCTGCGTTTCACCATCAAAACCTTTGAGATAATTATCAAAATCTATCTCAAAAGTTTTATCATTTTTACAAATATCGTTTAAAGTTTTGTTGTGTTCAAATAGATAAGTGTTATACCCTTTCTCTTGGTCTTTTATCTCATCGATAAAATCTTCGATAGATAACTCATCTCCACTATTTTTAAGTTCCTCTTTAAGTTCATCACCCATTCGTGAAAATCTACTCTCCACCATAATAAGAGCAAAAAATGGCATCATATACTTAGGAAAATCACTCTGCTTTATCCCCGCACTTATTAACAAATCTGCTGTTTTCCATACTATTGACTCATATTTTAATATGTCTTGATTCATACTACTACCTTTTTTTGATAATCATAAAGTATTCGATTATCAATTTATAGCATTTTATTATAATGTATCTTATAAGGTACTATTTTAGTGTCATCTTATAACTTTTAATTCCAATAGTTCTACTACTCTTTTTTGTATAAAAGCCTCAATCTGTTTCAATCTTGAATGTGACAAATTATAGCTTTGGTGTTTTTCAAATTTAAAGTTTATAAGTTTTGCTATTTTCTTTTTGACTCTATTATCGATAATTGTTTCACAAAAAAGGATAAAATCACCAGCATTTTTCATATATTTTGTAAGAGAATATCTCTCTATGCGTTCCAAATCATCATCAAGAGCATCATGAAAAAGTGACAATCCATTGTCAAAAATGGGTGCTGTTTTGGTTATAGTATTTGTTTTATTATCTATCAAAAAACCAAAATTACCAAAATGTCTATCGGTATTTAAGATAATAGAATCGAAAATAATCATATCGACTAAATTATTATAAAACTTATCTCCTAATTTTTTATAATAGTTCAAAACACTTTCCCAACCACCATCTTTTACAAGATGATAAATAGGGATAAAACTAAACTCTTTTGAGCTAAAGAGTTCACAAACAGAGTTAAGTTTACCTTTCCATTTTCCTAAAGTATAAGAGGTTACATCAAGTTCCATGGTTCTTGCTATTTGATACGCATAAAATTCACTATATGGTTCTTTTCCACTATTAGCAAAACCACTTGAGCCTGACTTGTACAAAAATATCCCTTGTTTCCCTTGTGGATTCTTTCGCCACGCTTTTGCAAGCATTCCATTTGTAGTAAACTCAGGACTCGATATAAAATCTTTGTGTTTTATACTTGCATATCCTGTATATGCCAAAAGTGATAGCGTTTTATTAAAATTATTATCATAAAGATTATAGTTTTTAAATAATCCATCAAAGTCATTATCTACTATCCAATAACAATCATTTAAAGACAAACCTTTAGAGATAGAAACAATCCCCTCAATATCATCAAAACTAAGGCTGAGCTCCATGAGTATCTTATATACAAACTCTCTATTTTTTGGTATTGTTCTTGATTTTATCCACGCTAAAAGAGAATTGTTTTCTATAGCCAAACCTAATGGAAAAAAAACTTTATTTATCTCATATATTTCGTTTATCTTTATTTTTGTACCCTCTAGGGGTGATTTTATAAATTGGAATTTTATAAGATTAGTATCAAAATGTTTTAAAATATATTTTTTTTCGCTCATATTTGAACTCTCCTAAAAAAATATGTTTGTTGTAAAATTTACTAGCGAGAATAGAAAAACTACCAAAGAAAGCTCTTTAGTAGTTTGATTGAGTGATTATCTAAAATTCTCAAAAACTAACGGAGCTTTTAAATCTTCTAAACCTTTTAAGTGTTTCATCACTTTTTGTAAATCATCAAGATTTTTTCCACTTACACGGATTTCGTCCCCTTGATTTGCTGCGGTTACTTTGAGTTTGAGCTCTTTTATCTCTTTTTGGATTATTTTTGCTTCATCTGCTTCTATAGTATCTATAATTTTATATGTAAATTTTCTATTATTTCCACTTGCATCTTCTGCTTTTAATTCTTCTAAAGAGTTAATCGATACACCTCTTTTATTCATCTTTGAGATAAGTATATCTTTCATTGCATCTACTTTGTTGTCACTTGAACTTAAAAGTGTTAAAGTTTTTGCACCCATATTGAGATCTATATCTTTTTCCATACCCTTAAAATCATAACGATTGTCGACCTCTTTTTGAGCTTGAACAATTGCATTTTTCATCTCTTGCATATCGAGTTTTGCAGATATATCAAAACTATGTTCTTTTGACTTTGCCATCAGATAACCCTTAGTCTTTTCTTGAAGTTACTTCTAATAAATGGTATCCAAATTGTGTTTGTACAGGACCATGAACGACACCAATTTCATCATTAAATACTACTTTATCAAACTCAGGTACCATAGCACCTTTCCCAAATGAACCTAAGTTTCCACCCTCGTTTCCTGATGGACATTGAGAATAAGATTGTGCTGCTTCTTCAAAAGTTGTATCACCATTTTCTATTTGTGTTTTTAAATCTTTACACACCTGCTCATCTTCTACTAATATATGTCTTGCTGTTGCTGTTGCCATTTTGTATCCTTTAAAATTTTATATATTATAGCAGTTTAAAATGAAAATACCATAGTGCTTGTATCTTCATATTCTATATAAAAATAATACTTTGAAGATTTTTTTTTAATTTTTAATTTTTTCACTTTCTCAGTGAGTATATCAATATATGAATTGTCAAAAAAATCATCATCTAATTTATCTTTATTAAATTCTTTTTTACTCTCTATTCTCACTAAATTTTGTTTGTTATCTAATAAATAAGTGATATAACTATAAAATGGATTATGGTACATATTGTTTGTCTGTAGTTTAAAAATAGAATTGCCATTTTTATCTTTAGTAATAGTAAATGTACTACTGTTTTTTGGTGGATTGATGAAGTCTAAAAAAAGAATCTCTTTTATATGATTTTTATCTTTAGTTATTTGTAATTTTTTGGCATAAAACTGATTGCTTTTTGTGCTTATATCCAATGTATCGTATAAAAAAACTAAAACAATCGAAAAAAGAGCGATAGAAACTAGTACCTCTATAAGTGAAAATGCTTTTTTTGTCATCGTTATTGCTCAAGCTTAAATGTATAAAAATTTTGTTGGATTTTTTTTTCTTTATACTCTAAATTGTAACTTGATTTCAAAATATTTACAGATTGAATATAATCATTTTTAGGAATACCTATATCTTTTTCCTCTGTATCTTTGATAGAGATTTTGATCTGTTTTAATTTTTTTCGTATATCATCATCGTTAAAATCAACTTGCTTATCAAGATATATTTTTGTATCTCTTTTACTATTTGGTGGTTGAACGACCGTATAAGATACATAACTATTCAGTAAAGCACTTTGACTAAACTTATCTAAAAAGAAAAGATTGTTATTTTTCATTTGAAGTACTGCTGCTATAACAGTTGTAATCAACATTACAGCAACCAATACTTCGATAATAGATATAGCTTTTTTCATATGCAAGCTATTTTATACCTATACGAATCACTTCTTCTAATGAGGTTGTTCCATTTTTTAGCATCTCTACTAATTGAGAGCGTAATGTAACCATCCCATTTTTAATAGCGATATCCATAAGTTGCTCATCATCTATTTCACCTTGTAACTCTTTTTTGACATCATCAGTTATGATAAAAAGCTCTGCAATTGCAGCTCGCCCTTTGTACCCAGTAAAAGAACACTCTTTGCATCCATTTGCTTTAAATATTGTATGATTATTATCAATTGCAAACTCTTGGGCATAATGTGTAGTAAGTGTATCTTTTTCTTTACAATGTGGACACAATCGTCGCACAAGTCTTTGAGCCATAACACCCAAAATAGAAGAGGTGATCAAAAATCGTTCAAGTCCCATATCCATAAGTCGAGTGATAGCAGCTGGCGCTCTATTGGTATGTAAAGTAGAAAAAACCAAATGCCCCGTAAGTGCAGACTGAATAGCAATAGCAGCAGTCTCTGCATCTCGAATCTCTCCTATCATTATCACATCGGGATCTTGTCGTAAAATACTTCGTAAACCAGAAGCAAAAGTAAGCCCTACTTTTTCATTTACTTGAATTTGGTTAATACTATCACTTTTATACTCAACTGGATCTTCTACTGTGATGATATTTTTTTCAGGGGATTCTATGGTTTGCAAAAGAGAATGTAAAGTTGTAGACTTCCCACTTCCTGTAGGTCCTGTGACAAGTATCATACCGTATGAGTTTTGTGTCAAATGAGAAAGTTGTGTGGTGATTTTTTCTGATATTCCAAGATTTACGAGTGTAGGAATATCTTCACTTTGCATCAATATCCTCATAACAACTCGTTCACCATAAAAAGTAGGCAAAATAGAGACCCGTATATCCAAAGTTTTTCCAGATATTTTGATGGCAGTTCTTCCATCTTGAGGCACTCTTTTTTCACTGATGTCAAGATTTGAGATAACTTTTATTCTACTTACGACTAATGCCATCACATTTTTATCAAGCTCTATATGTTTGGTTAATACACCATCGATTCGGTATCTTACCTCCCCTTTAAACTCGTGAAGCTCTATATGAATATCTGATGACTTTTTTTTGATTGCTTGATAAAACAATGAGTTTACAAACTTGATAATAGGAGCAGAACCCTCATCTGTCATAATATCTGAAGATGTTTTTAAGAACTCAGAGATATTTATATCATCTTCTTCTAACATAGAATCTTCTGTAGTTTGTTTAATATCAGACATTCTTTTATCGGCTAAAGATTCTATCGCTTTTGTATAAAGTCTCTCAAAAGAGATCTCATCTAAAAACACTACCTCTAATTCATACTCTTGTTTTGATAAATAATCAAAAGAAACACTCGTATGCTCTTTTGAAATACAAATAACATCTTTTTCATCTATGTTAGAAAAAAGTACAAAACTTTTTAATGCTAAGTTATGATTTTCAAACTCTTTTACCTCTAATTCAACATTGTGTATCTCTTCTAAATCCAACATATTTATAACCCAAACATCTCTTTGATTCTTTTTTCATGAAGGAGTTGATTTTTACTTTTTACTTGAGAATCATACTTTTTTTTCTCATCTTCATGCTCTTTTTTATCTTCTGAAAATACAATCATATCTTCTCGTACATTTTCTCTTTCTATAGACAATCCCAATCTCTCCTCTTCTCTATGTAGATCATCCACTTTCCCTCTGAGTTTTAACTTTTCCAATCGTAATTTTGTATCTTTAGTATATTTATCTTCCAACAGTTTTAATTCTGCTAATTTATCTCGTACATATGTCAGATCTTCAGATTTTGGAATAATATAAGGTGTGATAATAATCACCAAATTAATTTTATCATTGAGTTCACTATTATTTCTAAATAATCCACCAATTAAAGGTAAATCACCAAAAAATGGCACTTTATTTTCTGTAGATTCTTTTTTGTTTTTGCTTAATCCACCTAAAATTACACTTTCTCCATTGGTTACAATAGCTGTGGTGACAACCTCTTTTTTATTTGTATTTGGTTGTGTACTTACATCTGTTTCTGATACATCTTCCATAGTCGCTGTTATCTCTAATGTTACTTTATTTCCATTTGAAATTCTAGGTTTTACTTTTAATGTCAACCCTATATCTTCTCTTGTATATGTACTACTCGAATCACCATCTGTTGAGCTTGTCGTACCTGTAGAGATAGAACGAGTTTCCCCTACATATATTGAACTTTCTTTATTGTTGATACATAAGAGTGAGGGTTCACTCACTACATCTAAAGCATAATTTTCTTTGAGAAGATTAATTGAAGCCCCTAATATCAATCCATTAGTTACATCTGGTATATCTATATAACTACTCACTGTACTACTCAATGCAACAGAAGATCCACCTAAATTTCCTGCAAATGTCAAAGCTCCATCGCCTCCACTTGCGAGTCCTTCTAATCCATACTGAATACCCATATTTGAAGTACCTGTTTCACTTATCTCTATGATTCGTGCTTTTACATAGACTTGTTGTTTATCTACATCCAATTTATCAACCAATTCTGAAAAATAATCGAGTTCATCTTTTGGACCCATTAAAATAATAGAATTAGACTCCTCATCTGATGAAGCAAAAGGTTTGTCAGCTTTATCTTTATACACTTTTTGAGCTATGATTCCATTGATAATTTTGATGACATTTTTTGATTCAGCATTTTTGAGTCCTATTACAGAAACTGTTTTTTCGACTAAACTTCCTGCTTTATCCATATCTTCTAAATATTTTACTAAAAAATCGACATTTTCTTTTTTTCCAACAAACATCATAGAGTTATTATTTTTATTGAAAAGTATAGCCACCTTTTCTTTCTCTATTTTTTCATTAAAAATACTTTTTGCTAAAAGTTTCATATCAGCAAATACAGCACTTCCTTGAATATTTTTCAAGCTAACGATCTGAATATCTTTTTGAGAATCTTGTGCAACCATCTCAATCACTTTTTTGATTGTCTGTATATTTGATGCAAAATCTGTGAGTATAATTGCATTTGATTCTTTATCTGTTACTAGTTTTGCAGATTTTGAGATAAGATGTCGTATCTTTGAACTAATATAATCGACATTTAAAAAGTCTATATTAAAAACTTCTGTTACCATTTGAAAATCTGTCAATTGTTTTTTATTGTTATACACAGGTACATTATATTTTGAAGCATCACTCAAACGAATTACTCGTAAAATATTTCCATTTTCTACAATTGTGTAGCCTTTTGATTCTAAAACATAAATTAAGATATTTAAGATATCCTCTTTATATATCTTTTTATTGGTTACAAACTCTACTTTTCCTTTGATATTAGAAGAGAGTAAAATATTTTTATGTAAAATTTTAGAGGTGATTTTGATAAAATTTTCAATCTCTAAGTTTTTAAAATTTATAACAATCTCTTCTTTAGCAAATACGCTTACATTTACCACCATACTTACCAAAACACTTAAAAATAATTTATTTAATTTCATATTCTAACTCCACCTCTTGATCTCCTCTTAATACTGTAAATTTCATATTTTTTACCGTACTTATTTTTTTATATAATGTAAAAGCATCTGCATAACTTTTGAGCTGTATATTGTTTACACTTTTTATCACATCATTTTTTTTCAAACCTAACTGATCAAAAACTGACTTCTTTTTAATTCGAGTCACTTTAAATCCATCTATTTTACCATTTTTGGTGATTTCATGTATCGAAATATCTTTCCAAATTTTGTTACTATCTTTTGTATAACTAGTGATAAGTTTTCTTGAAAGTTGATACTGATCATCTACTTTTGTTATACCATTTGTTTTTTTATTTATACTTTGTACTTTTGTATAAGTTACTTTTGTATCTTCATCTGTCAAAGCCAATTTATACTCTTTTGAATTTTTAGAAAAAATAACATATCTACCATAAATCCTTTCTAATCTGTACTTTTTAAATGTTTCATGCACACCCAATATCGTACTATTTTTCAGAGATTTTTCAGAAATCACAACCCAGCCACCATTATTTTTATCTTGATAAATCATTTGAAGTTCAATATTAGAGATAAGCTGATACTCTTTTTGTCTTTCAATAACTTTTTTTTCTTTTACAATAGTATTTTCATCAAAGTTTTCTCTCAATTTATATTTTTGATATTCAATTGTTTTCGATACCTTATCTACAGCATCAAAATGAAACTTTGGTAAAAAAAGATATAAAATAACATTTATACTCATAGCGAGCAAAACAATCACCATAAACGGTAATAATTTCTTTATTATAGTATTAAAATCAATATTGGTATTCATAGGTATAATACTTTCCATTTTTTTTGAGATTTTTTAAAATATCTCTATATTTTGAAATAAAATTTCTCGACACATCCAAACTAATCATTACTTTTCTTTCAAGTAAATCTACTTCACCAAAAGCACGCCCTTGTTTAAATCTTGCATTGATATCTATCTTAAAAGGATTTTTAAAAACATTATGGGTAATTGAAATTTTTTGAACATATTCAGGAATAAAGTTTTTTAATACATCATTCGCTTTTATTGCATCAATCTCTAGCGTAGTCCTGTATAAATACGTTCCTACAGAGAGTGACTCTATCTGTGCTACTTCAATTCCTTCATATTTTACTTTTAAATTTTCAATATCTAAAGAGAGAGAGTTATCTTTGATATTCTCCGATACAATAAATACTTTATATGGTTTTAAAAAATCCAATCCCAAATAATACACATTTGTTTTTGGTAAAAAAACAATCATCATATAAGAAAAAAGTACTATATATACTATATATTTAAAAAATACTCGTATCATTATAAACCTATCTCCATCATAATACTCCCTTTTTCTATTGAAGATTTTAAAATAATAAATTTTTCATTGAGTATTTTATTGAATAACCTATCTTGTTTTTTTAGTGAAATATTTTCACCTTTCAAGAGAAGTTTTTTTCCAGTTTTTACAATAGTCACATTTTTCATATTCAATTGTTTTATAATTTTTCGAAGTACTTTTTCTACTTGCTTACTTTTATATAAACTCTCTTTAGACTGACTATAATTACTATATACATTTTGAATTTCCAAAAGATACTTTTGAGATTCTTCTATATTTTCAACAGAATTTTTATAAAAATTTAAAACAACCAATAAAAGAAAAATATTGATCACTAAAATAGTAACAGAATTTATTCTTTTCATAATTTCACTTCCACGAGAAAAGATGTTTCTCTTTTTTTCATATAAACTTTTTTATACTTTTTTTGCAAATAATTTTGTATTTTTGATTCTAAAGAACTATTTTTGTTCTCATAATCTATTTTAATTTTTAATGTTTTATTTTCAAAACTTAAAGAGCTGATTTTGACGTGAAAAGTGGCTCTTATATTTAAAACATACTCAAATAACTCTCTTATTTTTACCTGTTCAACAAATAGCCTTTCATATTTTTTTGTAATTGATTTGAGTTGAATACTCGAAAGAGAAACACTCGTACTATTTTTGACCTCATTTACTTTTTGTTCGTACTGCTCACTTGTTTGATAATTTATAATCGTTTTTATAAGAAACAAAATAGTTACTATAGCTAACAAGATTGAGAGTGTTTTGGATGTTTTATTATCTACATATTTTGAACGTGAATTGATAGAAATTGATTCTTTAGAGAGTGCTATTTTTTCAATATCAATTGAATGAAGCGTATTTATTTTTATATTCGAAGGAATTTTCACTAAAATATCATCCACCAAAGAAAACACATTATCATCTGCTTTTATATATGAGGTATTTAAAGAATTCATCATTGTCAAAAATTCTATTTGTGAAAAATATATCTTATTTACGTTTCCTAACTCTATATTTGCATTTTTGATTGTTTCTATTATTAGACTTTCATCATAGGCAAAAGCAAGGTATCTATCAGTTGAAAGTTTTTTGACATAAAAATTTTTATTTTCAATATCAATAAACTCCTCAAATAAACTCGGCATTACATGCAAAACTTCTTTCTCATTCTCCATAGGTAAGACAAAAATTCTTACCCAATACAACTCTGGAGATAATATTATATTAACTTTTTCAGGTATGGTTGACTTACTTTTTGAATGAAGAAAAAAATTCTTACTATTTTTTGGTGATAAAATTTGATTCCCCTTGTTACATTTACACAAATTTTTTGCTGATTGTACCCTCTTTGTCATTAAACTTTAGGCAAACTCTTACTATTTTAAATAAAAATCACTATTTAAGATATTTGTAGATCCTACTTTAAAAACAAAAAAACTTTTTGCACTTATATTATTTTCTAAATTTATCTCAAAATCACATTTAAGATATGTACTTTCTGTATCATTTGAATCTAAACTAAGATACGAAAACTGATCTTTTATAGAATCTATTTGATTGTCATTAACCTCTCTTTTATATTGATTGATAACATACAAAAGTTGCTGCTCAGAGGTGATATTATAGTCCTTTATTGTATTAACAAATGTATACTTATCTTCAATCTTATAAGAAATATCTTCACCACACAAAGATACAATATCCTCTTGAGTTTTCAAAGCATTAACATTGCAATTCTCATCAGTATTAAAATAATCTAAACTAATAATTAAATTAATATTTCCATACGCCAATGGCAAAGTTGGGGCTTGTTCTAAAATATCATCAATATACTCTTGGTTTTTATTGACAATAGAAATGATTTGTTCTTGAACATTGTTACTTGTTATTTTCAGTTGTGCCAGCTGAGAATCATACGATAGCTCATTTATAAAGGATTCAGAGTCCTCTAAGTTTTGTAAAATCAAAACAGAGATAGCAGAGATAAAAAACAGTGTAATGAGTAAAATAATACCTTGTTTTTTTACTTTATTTTTTTGCACAAATACTATCCCAAACTCATACTAAAAATAGGCAAGAGCATAGCAACTACAATAAAACCAATAAGTCCACCCACTATCAGCATAAACATAGGCTCTAAAAGAGTTAAAAATATCGCTATTTTATCTTTGTTTTGAGTAGTATACAACTCCGCCAAATTTTGGAGCATAATACTCAATGAGCTTGTCTCTTCTCCTATAGAGATAGCCTGTATAAATGCTATATCTATCTTATAAATCTCACTCTTATCCAATATAGTAGAGAGATTTTTTCCCTCAACTACTTCCATACTGGCATCCGTAAAAAGCTTTTTTATTACTGAATTTTTGAGTATATTACTCCCTAGTTTAAAAGCTTGTACGATAGGAATACCAGACTTTATCAAAATAGAGTTCATATAAGCAAATCGACTTAACTCTCCTATTTCGATAAGAGTTCCAATAAAAGGAATTTTTAACATAAATGTATCTATAGTATATTTAAATTGAGGATATTGTTTCAACATAAAAGTAAAAAGTAAAATCAAAGAAAATAAAGAGATGAGAAGAATATGATAATAGTTCGTTACAAAATCCCCAGCATCTATAACAAACTCCGTCATAGGCGGTAAGGCTTGACCATTTTGCTCAAACACAGCAGTTATCTTAGGGACAATGAAACTGAGCATAAATCCAACCATCAAAAAAGAAACAGCGATGATAAACATCGGATATGCCATCGCTGAACTGATTTGTTTATTGAGTTTATCTTGCTCTTTCAAATAGTCAGCCAACTCCACCAAAACAGATTGTAAAATACCACCATCTTCACTAATTTTGATAGATTGCATATAAAACTCTGGTAGCTCAATGATCTTTTGCTCTACCAAACTTGTATAGAGATTTTTTCCCTCATCCAAATAAGAGATAATAGAGATAAAAAAAGGATTGAGTTTTTTATCTTTTTGGTATCTTTGACTTAAAAGCTTCACCGCATTTAGTAAAGATATACCAGAATTAAGATAGATACTCAAATCTCTTGTAATTGTTGAGAGTACTAAAGATTTGAGTTTTGTTTTTCTTTTAAAAAGATTCGATTCAAAAAAACTAAATTTATCTTCATTGATTTTTGTATAAATTATCTTTTTTTGTTTGAGCTGTTTTTTTGCCATTTCTAAAGTACTAGACTCTATTTTATTCGTAACTTTATGTCCATTTTTATCAAAGCCTGTATATTTAAAAAGCATCTTTTACCTCTTGGATCGGTTCTTCAAAATAGTTTTCTATCTCATTCATACTATTCACTATTTTTGGCTGCATATAAATATCATTAAAGATATATCCTTTTTCATTTTCAAAAACTATTGATTCGGTACATTTTCTATTGGTATTGCAAGAGTATTCAAAAACAACATCATAACTTTGAAGTTTTTCTAACTCCAAAGAATTAAAATCAACAACCTCTAACTCTTTATTGTACTCATATACAAGAGGTTCAGATTTAAAAAGCCCCTCTATTTTTTGCTTTTGCAACTCTCCATCGACAAAAAGAAAACAACTCAAGTCTTTTTCAATACAATAAAGTTTGACCTCATTTTCATAATCAGTCGCCAACAACTCTTTTTTTAACGTACTTAAGGTCATCTTTGTTTTTTGCTGATTACTACTATGAAAACTATTAATTGCAAATGCATATAAAATAGAGACTAAAATAATAGATATAATTATCTCAAAAAGTGTAAATCCTTTGAGTTGTTTCACTAACTATTTTTCACCACACTTACTATAATAAATATCGTCATCTCCACCCTCTTTTTTGTTGGCACCTAAAGATATGATTTCAAAATTATCTTCATCAAAAGTATAAATATAGTTATTTCCCCAGCTATCTTTTGGAAGTTTTTCATCTTCAAAATATTTTACAGGAAGTCCTTCTTCTGTAGATGGGTATGAAGAATTGTCTATTTTATACATTTTTAAAGCTTGCCCTATACTTTTCATCTGAACACAAGTTATTTTTTGTTTTGCATCTTCACTTTTACCTGTAAGGCTTGGTAAAACAAACGAGGCTAAAAGTCCGAGAATGATAATAACAACCATCAACTCCATCAATGAAAAGGCTTTTTTCTTTTTTTGAATTCTTTTTTGATTTTTTTGCATAGTATTCCTTTTTTTAAAATGCTGATTGTAGCATAGTTTATTTTAAATATTCTTACTCTTTATTGCTCTTTCGTCACTAAAGATAAGTTATCAAAAGAGTTTTTTTGCACTATATCAAGTAATTGAACCACTCTTTCATACTTTACATCTTTGTCGATTCGTATAATGACAGGTTTATCTCGTTTGAGTATTTTGGACAATTCAAAATCTAATTGAGAAAAACTAATAACTTTACCTAAATACGCTAAATTATTTGTAGAAAGTTCTATATTAATCTGTTTTATCTCTACTTCAAGCTCCTTAGCACTAGAACTAGGAAGACTCAAATCCAATGCCAACTCCTCTTTTTTAAAAACAGAACTCACTATAAAAAATATCAATAAAATAAATACAATATCAATAAGAGGAGTGATGTCAGGAGTTAAAGTTTCTCTATGTTTTCTCATTTGACTGCAATCATATCGAGTATTTGTTTTTCGAGTTTTATCTCAAGATTATCTAAACTTCCAATAAAATAGTTATATCCAATATAATGGGGAATAGCTACGATTAAACCTGCCACAGTAGTAATAAGTGCGATACTAATTCCGCTTGAAAATACAGTCGGATCACCAAGCCCTAAGTGACTAATACTATCAAAAGAGTTCAAAATCCCTACAACTGTTCCCAACAAACCTATCAAAGGGGAGAGTGAAGCGATTATTTTAATAGTGTTCAAACCATATTCTATTTTATTTATCTCAACTGCGATATTTGAGTGAATATTCGCAAGCTGAAAATCACTTTGTTGAGTGAGTTGGGATATAATATTTTGTGCTATTGTATCTTTAGTTTTATTTGATTTATAAAATACAAAACTTTTCCACAACATAATCGTAAATCCTATAATATTCATAGCTATTAAAATATTTACTATTATTCCACCTCGTTCAATGTATATAAACAATTCCATACTATTATTGGTTTACTATTTCCAAAAAATCATTTGCATTTTTAAAACCAATGATTCTTTTTTTGAGTAACTCTTTTCCATCTTTATAAAAAATCATAGCAGGTGGTCCAAAAAGATTGAACTTTTTCATCAATGCTTTATCATCATCTGTATTTTTTGTGACATCTATTTTTACCAATTGGTAATGACTAAGCTCTTTTAATACTGTTTTATCTTTAAAAGTGATATTATCAAACTCTTTACAACTCACACACCAAGTAGCCCAAAAATCAACCATAATAGGTTTGGATGATTTTTTTACTACATCTTCTAGCTCTGCTACTGTTTTTACATATAACCAATCCATTTTCTTTTTTTCAATTACAGATGAACCACCTTTGAAGTTTTCCAAAGGATCAAGTACGTTCGTAGAGCCACTTACAGCTCCTGTAAATACAATACCACCATAGATAAAAATAATAGTAGTAATAAGTCGCACAATGATATGTTTAAATACTTGTAGATACAATGCCATACCTAAAAGTAAAAATGCACTTAAAAACATAAATACTGTTCCACTTATTATTCGCTCTATCATCCAAAGTGCAATCGCCAACATCACTATTCCAAATATCTTCGTAACAGTTTCCATCCAGCCTCCTGGTTTTGGCATATATTTACCAGCCCCTACACCAATAGCTAAAAGAGGAACACCCATTCCTAAACTCATCACAAATAAAGCAGCTCCCCCTAAAAATGCATCACCAGTTTGTCCTATATAAACTAAAGCTCCAGCTAAAGGTGGTGCAACACAAGGACCTACAATAAGTGCAGAGAAAAATCCCATCACAGCAACACCAGCAATACCACCATTTTTACTACTATCATTACTTGTTTTATTGAGTTTTGTTTGCCAACTTTGAGGCAGTCCTATCTCAAAATATCCAAACATAGAAAATGCCAAAAGTACAAAAATAGCTGCAAATACAGATATAACTACAGGGTCTTGGAGTGCTGCTTGTAAATTTGCACCAAATAAACCAGCTAAAACACCTGCAAAAGTATAAGCCACACTCATAGCAAGCACATATACAACAGATAAAAAAAGTCCTTTAGATGCGGACATTTTTCCACCTTCTTTATTTGACTGCTGTACAATAATACTTGACAAAATTGGAATCATAGGAAAAATACAAGGTGTCAAAGAAAGTAAGAGACCAAAACCAAAAAATGTAGCTAACACAAGTAAAATACTTCCACTTTGTAAGGTTTGAGTAATAGAATCTGCCTCATTTAGATTGACTGTAGTTTCAACTATCTTGATAGGTTCATTCTTTTTTGTATCTACAGCTATAGTCGAATCTTGTCCATCTATTTTAACTGATTCTGACATAGGAGAGTAACAAAGTCCTTTTTTGGAACATCCTTGATAATTAAACTGCAAGGTATAGGCTTCTTTTCCTATTTTTTTCTCTATAAGACTAAAAGGAATATCTACTTGCATCCCATGGAAATGGACAATAAAATCATCATAGTTGATAGGTTTTGGAAATATAAGCTCTTTTGTAATATCAATATTTTGAGGTAAAAGAACAACTTGTAAAAATTCATCGTACAAATAAATTGTTTTATCAAGTTTTACATTTATTTGTAACCCTTGCTCCTTTGTATCTATCGAAACTTTAAAAGCATCTTTTGGCTCCAAAAAATCATTATTATTACCAAACAACGATACCACAAATACAACAACCATCAAAATATTTTTCATATATCAAAACTCCAAAATTAAATTTGTAAAATGATAACAGATTTAGATTAATACAATATGAACAATAAACAATTAGTTTTATAGATAAGGATTAATTTTAAGGAAGAGAGACAATTTTTGTTGTAAAATTGTCTCTTAGTATTATTTAGATTTTTGTAAAGCAGCGATCACTTCATCGATATTTTCTTTTGGAAGGTGTACTTTCCACTCAGGTTCTTTCCCTGTTAATGAGATACCAATGCTCGTAACATCTCCACTTCCTACACCATAAGGCTCTGTAATATTAGATACAGTAATCACACCTTTTTTTGTATTTGCTAACGTAATTTTTTCTATCTCTGTTGTATTTGACATTTTGTCTCCTTATTTTTTAATATAAAGATGTTACAGTTAAATTGATTAAATACAATTAAAATAGAGAGTTTAATCCAACAATCTTACAATATCGTTATAAACTCCCAAAGACATAAGCCCCAATAATATAGCCCAACCAGCAACAGTCAAGACTGTTAGCACCTTATCACTCGGTTTTTTACGTGTAATCATCTCATAAAGATTAAACATAATATGACCCCCATCAAGAGCAGGAATTGGCAATAAGTTTAACACACCTAGATTTACAGAGATCAGTGCCATAATAGTTAAAAGTGCTATAAAACTTGATTGGCTTGCATCAGCTATGACTGTACCAATACTTATAACCCCTCCTATCTCACTACTTGGAATAATCCCTTGAATCAGTTTTTGAACACCTAAAAATATCATCTTACTTGACTCAATTGTTTTATCATAAGCAAAAGAGAGTGATTCTACTGGAGAATAAAATATTTTTACGACTTTAGGAGCTGGTGCTATCCCTATCATTCTTTTTTTGATTTTTTCTTTAAACATATTTTCAGAATCACTCAATTGTGGACGAATTATCAATGTTTTTATTTTTCCGTCTCTTTTGACATAAAACTTAAGTGGATTATCCGAATCTTTAATAATCACACTCAAATCATCCCAAGTTTTGATTACATGTTCATTTATTTTGATAATCTCATCATTTGCCATCAATCCAGCTTTTTGAGCTGGTGAGTTTTCTACTACTTTTCCAATAGTCGCTGTAAGATGATTATTTCCTAAAAGTCCTATACCTATATATAAAACAAAAGCCAATAAAAAATTAGCCAACGGACCTGCGAGCAAAATCAATATTTTTTCAAAAGGTGTTTTGACATTGTAGCTATCGCTATCATTATTAGCCAATATAGGATTGAGATCCTCTTGACCTTTCATCTTTACATATCCACCAAGAGGTATTAGTGAAAAAGACCATTGGGTTCCTTTCCACTGTTTTGAAATAAGTTTTTTTCCAAAACCTATAGAAAAAACATATACCTTAACTCCTAAAAGTCGTGCCACTGTAAAGTGTCCTAATTCATGTATAAATACTAAGATTGATAAAACAATCAGAAACGTTATAAAACCCAATTTGTATCCTTGTTTAAAAATTAAAGGATTTTAGCTAATTACTTGTAAATATAAGATTATATTAAATAGTAGCTACTTCTACTCTATTTCTTCCATTTTCTTTTGCCTTATATAAAGCATCATCACATCTTTTTAATAGAGAATCCAGTGTATCATTTTTACTAATTTGACTCACTCCAAAACTAGCTGTAATATGTCCAGCGATGGGATGTACTAAAGAAGCGATACTCTCTCTTAATTTATTCGCACCAATTAAAGAGCTTTCCAATGATGTTTCAGGAAATAAAACAAGAAACTCCTCACCGCCCCATCTCGTAAATAGATCTAATTCTCTTATCACTTTTTTGGATTCTTTCGCTAACATAGTTAACACTTCATCCCCTATTAGATGTCCAAATGTGTCATTAAATTTCTTAAAATGATCAATATCTATCATTGCAACACAAAATATACGGTTATATCTCTTAAAATGTGACAATTCATACTCAAATACTTCCTCAAATTTGTAACGATTAAAAACACCCGTAAGATTATCAATATAAGCTTTATTTGTAAGATGTTGATTTAGTTTCTCTTTTTCTTGTAACTCATTAAGTTTTTTATCAACTTCTTCTTGTAACTTTTTATTTAACATCATGGCATTTTCATCAAGTCCAAACTGTAATAATTCTTGAAAGTCACGAAATGAATTTTGATTATACAAAAAATTATTTGCCACAATATCAACTAAAAGCAAATCCTTTTTTACTTTGTAAGATGGAAAAAGAGAAGAGAGAATTTTATTATAATTATCTGAAATTTGCATTGTAAATTGTATCACTTTGTTATGGTAATAAACTGTAATATTCGTAGATTCTTTCTCCTGTAATTCGAGTAAAAACAAAATAGTTTGAATCATTCTTTTATTTTCAATCTTAAAAAAATTCAATATCTTATTTAATTTTTCTTTATTTTTAGGATCATTTGCCAAAATATTAATAAGTTTAAATTCATCATCAAATTGCACAAGATTATATCTCTCTCTTATAAGTTTATCTGAGTGTTTTATTAAAGTAGGTTCTCGTGAAACAATTTGTTTTTTATGAATTTTTTCATGACTTCTAAACTGTACATTATCTATTTGTGTATAATTTTCATTTCCATTATATTTGAACACTAATAACAAACTATCGTCATCATTTTTAAAATATTGTTTTGATAACTCATTAGAAATAATTTCACAATTTTGTTTCATCAAAGATAAAGAGATATTATTATAACTAAGTGATACACCATCTGTATTTAAGATAATTGTATCAAGCTTCTCTATCTTAATAATATTGGTTATTATAGTATGAGGCATTGTATAGCCAACAATACCATCTTGAGATTTTAACTCATGTATTTTTCCTGAAGGTTTAAAGAGTATCCCTTTAACATTTCCAACACTTACAAAAGATAAAAGAGGTGCCGTTTTAAAAACCTTTGCCAATGTTAGCGTCATACCATTTTTTTTTAAAATAACTTGCTTGTGAACTAAATTTATTATTGTTTCTAATTCTAAATTAATATGCAATAAAATAAACTCTTTTATAGTACATGCAATTTTATAAACAGATTCACTCCCATGACCACCAATATCCCCAATACAACAAAAATAATACTCAGCAGTTTCCTCTACTATAGAGAAATCACCGCAATTATCCAATTGATGAAAAGGGATAATTTTTTCAAAAAAATCTATCAACTTATCCCTTTTATAACAGTTATTTTAGAACCATTCTTGGATGTTTCTATATAAAATTCATCACTAATTCGAATAACTGTTCCCAAACCTAACCCCAATGTTCCTGATGAACTATAACCTTCTTTTATTGCATTTGTAATATCAACAAAGCCGCTCCCTTTGTCAGATGCAATTATTGTGATAATTTTATTATTTATTCCTAACTCTATACTACCACATCCAGCATATTTTATGATATTATATCCTAGCTCTGAGATAATAGTAGTTAATTCAACGAGTTGAATTTGACTCAGTCCACATGTAGCAAAATATTTTTTTGCTCTTTGCATTAAAATATTTATATCATGTTCCTTATAGATTTTTAAAATCATCTATTGCTCTTTGAATATTTAATGCTGTCTTAAAATAAAAATCATCTAAAAAATGAAAAATAACAGAAGCACTATAGGCATTAATTCCACATACAATTGTATCTATATTATTAAATTGAAATAATTTTGTGAGCTGTTCAATATTTTTTATATCTTTTACTTGAATTACATCAATACTTGAAAGATCACAAATAACCTTTGATAATTTTGCTTTATTTATATTTTCTAATATTATTCTTCCAAAAGAAAGATCAGATAAGTCTTCAGTTTTTAAACTTAAATTAAATATATCTTCCGATATTGAGTAAGTACTATTCATCCAAACTAATCAATCTTTGATAATCTAAAATTACAAAGATTAAAGGCTTTTTCTAGTGCATTTTTTAAATTTGCTGTTGTGTCAATATTTGCAATATCTATACCAATATTTACAATTGTTTGTGCAATAGCAGGAGAGATACCAGAGACTATAGACTTACATCCCATGAGCATTGTTGCTTTTGTTATCTTAATTAAGTGAGCTGCAACTGCACTATCTATGGTTGTGATACCAGATATATCTACAACAACAACTTTACTTTGTTTTGTTTGTATATTTTCCAATATATTTTCCATCAATTTTTGTGATTTTATCGAATCAATAATCCCAATCATTGGTATCATAAAAATTTCATTAGAAATTTCAAGTATAGGCATCTCCATATTTTCCATCATTTGTGTTTGAAATTCGATATGCGTTATATCACTAAAAACCATAACAACTTCTTCAATTTCAGCTTCTTCATTTTTTATACTTTTTCCAGACACTTCAAAGATATGTTCTACCCCATTTGCATCTTTAATGAGTGCTTTAAAATGTTTATTCCATTTATTTTCAAGTACCTTTTCAATCCAAACCAAACCATTTTGATCAATTTTTTCAAGATAATCATTTTCATTATCTTGTAAAAAAAAATCACATATACAATCATAATCATTTAAGAAACTCTCTGTACTTTCATATTGAAAAAAATCCAAAAAAGTTTGATTAGCTTCTAATAAATTAGATCCATCGGAAACTAAAACTATATTAGGTGATGCGTCAAGTATTAATTTTGCTTGTAAATTTTTTTTATTCATATTTTATCCATTATGCTTAATTATATTATTATACTAATTATTATGTTTAATTTATATTAAATATTATGTGTTTTTAAGTATTTCTGGAAATTTTATCGGATAGAATTGGGTAAACACTACAATAATTTTATAGATAATGTTGATATAAGAAAAACTGCTATATACTTATGAAATTTTTAAAGGTGTTTACATGAAAATCAGGTCAAAATTATTGTTATTTGTTATACTTACAATTGTTATTGTTGCTATTTCCATAGTTACAAGAACAGTTTTTGCTTTGCATGATGCTAATACACATAGTATAAATTATTTTACAAAAGCAGCATATAAAAACAAAGAAACAAGTTTGAAAAATAATGTTTCTATGGCAAAAAGTACTATTTTATCTTATTATAATAAAATTGAAACAGAGGGAATAAGCGAAAAAGAAGCAAAAGCTCAAGCATTAAAATATATAGAAAATGCACGATATTCTAATGGAAATTACTATTGGGTAAATAATTTAAATTCTAAAATGCTTATGCATCCTTTATCAAAATCCTTAAATGGCACTAATATATCTAATATAAAAGATGTCAATGGTAAATATATATTTCAAGAGATGATACGTTTATGTGCAGAAAATGAAAATGGTTTAGTAAAGTATATTTGGAATAAACCAAATGTATCTGAACCACAGCCAAAATATTCATACGTTGAACTGTTTAAACCATGGGGATGGGTTATAGGAACAGGAAGTTATCTTGATGATGTGGAAGAAGAGGTTGCTATTATGAACCAAGCATCAACAGAAAACCTCAATGGTATTGTTCTAGATACTATTTTTTTAGTACTTATTATTATGATCCTATTATCAATATTATCATCATTTTTGATTAATAAAATTATTGTCAAACCTTTATCTACATTAATGGGAACAGTCAAAGCACTTACAAAATTTTCGAGTGCCGATCAAAAAATCAATATCGTTACAAAAGATGAAATAGGTGATTTAGCACGATACTTTAATGAATACTTAGAATCAATACGAAAAGTAGTTTCTCAAGATCAAAAAATTGTTGAAGAGAGTGAAAAAGCAATAGAGATGGTGCGAGCAGGATTTTTCTGTTATAAAGTAGAAAGTTCATCAACAAATAGATCAACAAATGATTTAAAAATTGCTATCAATGAGCTAATAGATGATTTGAATTTTAAATTTACAGAGATCAATAAGTGTATATTAGAATATGGTAAAAGTAATTTTAGTTACAATTTTGAAGTTGATAAAATTGCTGGAAAAATGGGTACGTTGGTTATGGGTACTCAATCTATAGGATATAATGTATCAGAGCTTTTAGCAACAATTATGCAAAGTGGAGAGAGCTTATCTCATAATATTACAGTACTTACAGATTCTGCAAATTCTCTCTCAAATTCCTCCAATAAACAAGCTGCCAGTTTAGAAGAGACAGCTGCATCAGTTGAAGAGATAACAATGAATATCAAAAATAGTTCATTTAATATTGTTAAAATGAAAGAGATTGATGATGTTGTTATGAATTCAGCCCTAAGTGGTCAAGAACTTGCACATAAAACAGTAGCCTCTATGGAAGAGATAAATCAAGAGGTAACTTCTATTGCTGATGCAATTAGTGTCATTGATCAGATTGCATTTCAAACAAATATATTATCTCTTAATGCTGCTGTGGAAGCAGCAACAGCAGGAGAAGCAGGAAAAGGTTTTGCTGTCGTTGCACAAGAAGTTAGAAACCTTGCTGCACGGTCAGCAGAGGCTGCCAAAGAGATAAAATCTATAGTTGAAACTGCTTCATTAAAAGCAAATGATGGAAAAATAATTGCCGATAAAATGATTATTGGTTATGATGAACTACAAGCAGCGATTATACAGACAAAAGAGATAATCGATGATGTTTCAAGAGGAAGTAGTGAACAAGAAAAAGGTATCTCTCAAATAAATCATGCAATAAATATTTTAGATAAAAATACACAAGAGAATGCCAATGATGCAACAAAAATTGCTGGACTTGTAGAAGAGGTAAAAGAATTATCCTTAAACTTAATGACAGTTGCAAATAATGCAAAATTTAATGAGAAAGCAAAAAAACAAATTGGTGATGTTGATTTGGTAAACGAATTAAATGATATTAAATTGCAGTTTATTTTATTTAAAGAATCTGCTTTTGAAAATTTAGAAAATCATACAACTTCTGTAAGTGACTTTAATTTATCAAATTGGATAAGTCAATGTGAAAATAACAATGAACCATTTGCAAAAACAGCAAATTGGCAAATATTAAAAGATAATCATATAAAAGTATCGCAAAAAGTGAAAAATTATATTGAAGAAAATAAAAATAACAGATCAAATGAAGTTTTGATTGAGATTGCACAAGATATAGAGTTGATAACTGCAAAAATATTTCAATCTTTAGATATAGTAAAAATAGAAAAATTTAATTAAAAGGAAGAGCATTATGAAAAAAATCGCCATTATAGATGATGAAGAAAATATTATAAGTGTTTTAGAAAAATATTTATTGAGAAAAGGAAAAGTAGAAATTGATACTTATACAAAAGCGAAACAGGCAACATCTAAAATAATGTCTGGTAGTTATGATTTGATATTATTAGATATTATGATGCCTGAAATAAATGGACTTGATATGCTAGCGGATATTAAAAAAGCAAGACCTTCACAAAAAGTTTTGATGATGACAGCATATACTACAGAAGAGAAAATAATCAAATCTGATTCTATGGGTGCAGATGATTATATCACAAAACCATTTATCTCTTTACGAGATGTAGAAAACAAAATCTACGATCATCTTCATATATAAATATCAGGCTGTTAAAGCCTGATATTCATACAAAGAATAATCATCTGTCATTCCACTAATATAATCAATTACTAATCTCGCTCGATAATACCACTCTAGTACATCTTCATTTTCGTTGTTTGCTAACTCTTTTACACTTTTTTTATAAGCTGCTACATGTTTTTTAGAAAGCCGAGATACAAGATTTTTACAAATGATACATTTTATATTTTTACCACGAAGAATCATTTCAAATTCATAACTAGTTAGCTGTAAAAGTGGTTTGTAAATATTAAGTAATCCTTGGATAATAGCATACCCTTTAAACTCTAAATTTTGGACTAGTTCATGAGAATAGATATGTTTTTTAGATATGTTTTGTAATATTTCAATAGCTATTGAACATTCATGAAATTTATTATATTCTAAAAGTGGACTATTAAATGAACCCTCAAAAATAGCATCATGGTGTTTGACATAAAGGTCAGAAACATATTCTACAAGTTTAGAGATCAATTGTGCTCTTGTAAGTGTCAAAAACATATTAAATTGATAAGGCTCATCTTCTTTCTCTTTTGCCTTAAAGTAGTTCTCTTCTACAATATCTAAAAGCATTGTTTCATTTGTTGAATACTTATCATTTACATTGTAAGATTCTACTTTAATTAATTGATATATTGTATCTAAAGTCAATATCCCTTTATCTACAGCATCTTCAATATCTGCGCTTAAATAGGAGATGTCATCAGCAGCTTCCATGATATATGTGAGTGGAAATCTATGTCCTGGTTTTATATCTAAAGTGTTACAGATAGTTTCTACAAAATTCTTTTCACTAAAATAATACCCTGTTTTTTTTTCTAAATAGGAAAAATCTTCATTGAGAGAGATATCTTGAAATGCACCACGAGTATACTTCAAAATCGAAGCAGTTTGCGTATAAGAGAGATTGAGCCTTTGAAGTTTATGTACTATTCGTATCGCTTGTGCATTTCCATCATAAGAAGATAGATCCTGCTTGAGTCTCTCTTTGACATTTTCATTTCCATAAAGATTTAATAAAATCTCATCACAACATTTTTCCATCCACTCATTTATAACTGTTTCACCAAAGTGTCCAAATGGAGGATTGCCTATATCATGCAACAAACTCGCCATCTCAACCGTTGAAATAAAAGCATTTTCAAACTCTCTCATATTTCTATCATGCAATTTTTTTAAAATAGTTTTAGCAATAAAACGAGCTGTTTGAGAAACCTCCAATGAGTGAGTAAGGCGACTTCTTACAGCCGCATTAAGCTCTAATGCAAACACTTGAGTACGTTTCTGCAGTCGCCTAAAAGAAGGGGCGGAGATGATGCGACCACGATCACTCTCTACAGAACAATCCAAATCTGATATTGGATGAAATTCCCTATGGGTTGTTAGTTTTTTTGTATAATCATTCATAGGTGGTATTATATCAGATATAAAATAAGATTTTTGCAAAACCCCTATAGAGTTACATATAAATTTATTTTATACTATCAAAATAAACTCATTCACCCCTCAAAAAGTTTTAGCTATAATTATATTTAAACTCAAAGAGTGAGGAAATATCATGAAAAAAATACCCTACGGACAAGCAGACTATAAAAATATAAAAGAAAATAATTTTTATTATATGGATAAAACTCACTTTATAGAAAAACTAGAAGATTTAAACGAGAGGTTTCTTATCTTTTTACGTCCTAGAAGATTTGGAAAATCATTGTTTATTGCTATGCTTGAAGCATATTATGATAGATACTACAAAAAAGATTTTGACATGATGTTTGGAGATACGTATATAGGAAAAAATCCTACACCATTTGTAAATAGCTATCTCATAATGCGATTTGATTTTAGTGCAATAGATATAAACGATGTTGAAAATAGTTTTAGGAAGTATATATTAAGAGAGTTACAAGAGTTTATATCTAAATACAATTTAGATATAGAATTAGATGCAAATCCTATAGTATTATTTAATGATATTTTTAAATATCTTCAAAAAAATGCATTGGAACTCATGATACTTATAGATGAGTATGATAATTTCACAAACAAACTGCTTCTACGAGAAAAAGATGAATACTTAGGACTAGTGAGTGAAAAAACTGCTTCTTTTAAACAGTTTTTTACAACCCTTAAAACTGCTACAAGTGGTAATGACTCACCCTTAAAAAGGATGTTTATCACAGGTGTGACTCCTATGACTATGTTTGATGTGACAAGTGGATTTAATATCGGTTCTAATATCTCTATGCGACCTGATCTTAATGATATGGTTGGATTTAATGATGTTGAACTTACAGAGATATTAAAGTATTTTAAAATAGATGTAGACAAAGAGATATTAAAAGAGTGGTACAACAATTATATTTTTAGTGAAGATACCACACAAAAGGTTTTCAATACAGATATGATTTTGTATTTTATAAATGAATATCAAATAAATAACCAACTCCCAAGAGAGATGATAGATATGAATGTACGAAGTGATTATCTCAAACTAAGAAAAATAGTCTACACCAACAAAAAACTCAATGGTAACTTTGAAACACTCCAAACTCTCATCGCAGGAGATAGTGTCTCAGTATCCAATCTTGTACAAGACTTCTCAGCATTCAATCTTGAAAAAGCAAATAACTTCAAATCTTTGATGTTTTATCTAGGGCTTGTTACGCTTAAAAATAGAGAGTTAGACCTCAATTTACATATCCCAAATGAGACAGTAAAAAGAATCGACATAGATTTTTTAAGTGCTACTTTACAATTAGAAAAAGTATTTAAACTCAATACGGATACTTTAGAAAAACTACTTAAAGATTTTGCATTAGAGGGAAGTTTGGAAGTGTTTAAATACTTAAGTTTAATGATAAAAGAAAATACAGGGTTACGAGACTATATCTATAAAGAGCAAAGTGTAAAATCTATGTATATAGCCTATCTTTCTCTCACTCCCTATTATATCATCAAATCAGAACTAGAACTCAATAAAGGGTTCGTAGATATACTTATAAAACCATTTAATCCGTATGTCAAATATATAGGGCTTTTAGAATTTAAATATATAAAAAGAACAGATACAGCAGATAAAAAAACTATAGAAAAATTAAAACTAGAAGCGATAGAACAACTGAATATTTATCAAGATGATACCCTTGTGACACAGTATACAAAAGAGGGAATTGAACTAAAAAAAGTGGTGCTTATTTTTTATGGTTGGGAGATGGTTTGTTGTGAAGAGGTGGAAAATAATTTATGAAAAGTTGGGTATAGTCTTTGTAATGTTATTTTAGATAAAATCAATATATTAAAAATTAGGAATAACTCGTGACTAACCCCATATCCAATAACACAAGAATTATCAAATCACCTTTAAATTATATTGGAGGAAAATATAAATTATTAAACCAAATTACACCTTTATTTCCAAATAAGATAAATACTTTTATTGATTTATTTGCTGGAGGTTGTAATGTTGGTATAAATATAAATGCAAACAAAATCATATTAAATGATAACCTAACTTATTTAATTGAACTATTTAAAGTTTTTAAAAATGATGATACTGAATCAATAATTAATCATATAGAAAATAGAATAGATAAATTTCAACTGTCTCAAATAAATGAAGAAGGATATAAAAAATTTCGTGAATTTTATAATGAAACGAAGCTACCATTAGATTTATTTGTTTTGATAGCATTTTCTTTTAATCATCAAATTCGATTTAATAATAGTCATAAATTTAATAATCCATTTGGAAAAAATAGAAGTAGTTTCAATAATAATATGAAAAATAATTTAATTAATTTTATCTCAAAACTACAAAATGGTAATTTTGATTTAAAAAATCAAAGCTTCGAAAACTTTGATTTTTCCCAATTATCTAAAAATGATTTTGTTTATTGCGACCCTCCATATCTTATTACCACGGGTTCATATAATGATGGGAAGCGAGGATTTAAAGGTTGGAGTGAAAAAGAAGAAATAGCACTACTCAATATTTTAGATGATTTAGAAAGTAAAAATATAAAATTTGCTCTCTCTAATGTAATAGAGCATAAAGGAAAAGAGAATTTTCTATTAAAAGATTGGTTATCAAATAGAGCATATACTTTAAACTATTTAGATAAAGATTATGCAAACTCAAGTTATCAAACAAAAGATAGAGATAAAAAAGCTAGTATAGAGGTTTTGATTACAAATTACAAGCCATCAACAATAAAAAATAAACAACCAAGTTTATTTGATTTATAAAATAGGGAGAACAAAATGAATTTATGGATTTTAACAGAAGAGAGACCAACACGAGAAGTCATAGAAATTATTTGTCAAAAGTATTTTAAGGATAGGGATATCGCAGTTTTTATAAGTCATATCAGAATCATACCTATTTTAAATCAAAAGAATTTTTCATTTACTTATAAAGTAATCGGTGTCGATACACCTAAAATAGACAATATTTATATTAAAATTATCCGTGGAAAGTCAAGTTTTGTAGATTATTTGGTTTTTGAAAGCATTGACTTACCTAAGCAGTCTATGACTCCACTATATGCCATTGAAGAGACAAAAACGGATGATAAAGAGAGTAGAAATACTGGTGTCTACCAACGATGTTCCAAATTTATATATGTAGAATTTTTTCATCCTAATATACCTAAAATTATGCTTTATAATCTACAAATAGAACAAAAAGAAAACGCTACACTTACTTATGTTTTTGGTACAAAAATGCTTAAAACTTTAGATGTTGAAGTATTAGGAAAAAAAGGTATTGATGATAAAAAATATGATGCTTTTAAAAGTATAGATGATTTAATAGCACTAAAAAACTCTATGCCAAATACTAGCAATGGAGTAAGTGTCAAATTAATAAAAAATAAAAATTCTATTGAAATATCTGCAAAATTAGAAAAATCAGGAAAGTTAGGTAGTGACCCAAGTATAGGAATGACTACTATTATGTCAGCTTGTCTTAGAAAATTGGGTTGGGAAAAAGATATTATCATCACTCAACATAATTTACCAAATCAACAAAGTGTAGGTAAAAATAATAAATTTATTCAAATAGCTAATAAGCTCAATATAAAACTTCAAAGCTTAAAAGTTCCTAGAGTGAAACAACATATAACTTATTGGGAATATGACATTAGAGGTGAGAAAATAGGAACTATATTTTTAGATATAGTTGTTGATGAATTTTCTAAAGGCTTTACTATATATCATAACCATGCAGGAAGTGAACGAAGTTATTTTTTAACAAGTAGTGGTGAAAAGTTAGTTATTCCTAAATACACAGACAGAGCAAAATATAAAGCTGGAGACAAATCAGAAATTATAAATATACCTGATTTAGTTTTAACAGATAATGAAGAGAGTAAAATTATTAATATTGAAGGTGAAATGTATCAAAATGAAGAGGTAGGAATTGCACAATTAGAAGGATTTGATGCTTTTGAAGAACTTTATATCTCTAAATACTATCCTCAATTTGATATTATAAGGACTGTAGTACTTTATGGTAGTAAAAATACTAAAAAGCCCATTGGTAAAATTAGTTTTATTCTCACAACAAATGGAAAAATATTAATTAGTACAGATGCACCTAAACTTTTTCATAAAGCATTTAAAAATATATTTGATTATTGGAGAGTATAGTTTGAGATTTATTGGTAATAAAGAGAGATTAATAGATTGGATATATTCTACTATAGAGAATAATAATATAAAGGGAAAAGTATTTTTTGATTTTTTTTCTGGAACATCAAATGTAGGTAAATTCTTTAAAGAAAAAGATTATCAAGTAATTTCCTCCGATTTATTATATTTCTCTTATGTACTTCAAAGAGCTTATTTAGTGAATAATAAAATACCTAATTTTGATAAATTAATAGATAAAATAACTATAAAATCTACTTTATTAATAGCAGATAACTATCAACAAATAGTAGAATATTTAAACCAATTAGCACCTAAAAATGGCTTTATTTATCAAAATTATGCACCAAACCAAACTCAATATTTAGAAAAGCCAAGAATGTATTTTACAGATGATAATGCTCAAAAAATAGATGCTATTCGTATAAAAATAGAGGAATGGAAAAATGAAAAATTAATAGATGAAAATGAGTATTATATACTTCTGGCAACACTTATTGAAACTATTGGATATTTTTCAAATATTTTAGGAGTATATGGAGCATTTAAAAAAGATTGGGATAAAAGAGCTTTAAAACCTTTCTTGTTAAAACCAATTCAAATTATAACAAGTCAAAAAGAGCATTTTGTATATAATAAATCAAGTTTAGAGTTATTAGAAAAACATAAATATGATATTATTTATCTTGATCCACCATATAATCAAAGGCAATATGCACCAAATTATCATATTTTAGAAACAATAGCACGATATGATAGTCCTCAAATAAAAGGTGTTTCAGGAATGCGGAATTATGATAATCAAAAATCAACATTTTGTAATAAGATAAAAGCATTAAATGATTTAGAATTGATATGTAAATCAAAAAATTACAACTATATTATTATGAGCTATAGTAGTGAAGGGATAATGCCACAAAATGATATTTTGAATATTATGAAAAAATATGGAGATGTAAAATTAGAAGAATATGATTATTTACGATTTAAAAGTAATAGTCATAAAGATAATAGTGATAAAAAATTTATTAAAGAACAATTATATATATTGACTAATAAAACATACAACAAATCGTAGATGTCAATTATGAAACTCTTAGATAAAAAAGAAGGTATTTACCTCCTCGATGATGAAAACTTCAATTTTCCTACTTTGGATATGATGATAGGTGATTTGGTTGCTATTGGGGGTGATTTTCATCCTCAAAGAATCTTGAATGCTTATAAAAATGGACTCTTTCCTTGGTATATAGATGAGTACAATTATATACATTGGTTTTCACCTGCTAAAAGAATGGTGCTTTTTCCTGATGAGTTTAAACTTTCAAAGAGTTTGAAAAGAACGATAAAAAATAAAGGTTTTGTTATAAAGTCAAATGAAAACTTTGAAGCGGTGATAAATAGGTGTGCGAGTATAAAAAGAAAAAATGAAGATGCTACTTGGATAACTGACCCATTTATATCTGCGTATACAAATCTTTTCAAATTGGGTTATGCCTATTCTATTGAGTGTTATTTGGATGATCTGCTTGTGGGTGGACTTTATGGCTTGATGATAGATGGTATTTTTTGTGGTGAGAGTATGTTTTCTGATGTGAAAGATGCTTCAAAAGTGGCATTTTATTATCTATGTCAGCAGGCATTAGAAAATGATATTAAGATGATTGATTGTCAAGTACATAACAGTCATTTAGCATCTCTAGGTGCAAAAGAGATAGAGAGAACGGAATATTTTCAATTTCTTTAATGTTGGATTGTTTACAATCACAATGAAAGAGCAAATTCATTGGGAGTTTTGTATTCCAAATTTTTTATTCTTTTCATGAATCTATCAAAGTTTACTACACTTAAAGCTTTAAATGGTAAAATCGAAAAAAATTACTGGATTTTATATGAAACGCTTTTTACTTTTTCCCTTTCTTCTTACGACTTCTCTTCTTGCTGAATCAAATGATAAAATTACTTTAGAATGGCTTGAAAAACAGCCTCGAAGTTTTGCGAAAGATTTTTATATTTGGCGTTATTTAGATAAAGATATAACACCACAACAATCAAACGAAGCACTCTCACAAGTACGGTATCTGAACAATAAAATATTGTATAAATATATCTCCAAATCTGAAAATGTAAATCTACAAGACTACAAAAAATGTATGCGTTCAAAAACAAAAGATCTTATCAATAAACCTGCTTATTGTATGGAAGCTGGGATAAGCATGTATGATGCTACAAAAATATCTAATAAAGATTTGGATAGAGTTATAAAAGAATCTAAAGATGAATATCCTCTCTTTGCACAAAAATTACAAATTTTACGAGCTAAAATACCTTTTGATCAACTCATAGAAGAAGATAAAGAAACTTTTTTTAATACATTTAATCAATGTGGAGGGAAGTATAGAGTAGAAAATTTCAATCATTATATCCCAACACGAGTATTCAAAAAACTCAAAAAAGAGAAAAAGTTTGCACAAACTATTAAACTCATTGTTACAAATCTCAAAATGAGAAAAGCCCAAATATCACTTTTGCAAATGAGTCCAGAGGGACTGAGTTATGCATCTGTGTTTCATCTGGCTATCAATGCAATACGACACAAAAAAGAGGATTTGGCTTTGGTACATTTAGAAAATGCACTTGGAAAAGCATATTTTAAAATGCAAAAAGACAATATCACTTTTTGGCAATATCAACTCACAAAAGATAAAAAATATCTAAAAGCTTTGGCAAATAGTTGGGATGTAAATATGTACAGTTTATTTGCACAAGAGATGCTAGAAAAAGAGAACACTACTATTGATTTTACACTCAATCAACACAAACAAAAAAATTCAGATTATGATATCTCTAACCCTTTTGAATGGCTCAAAGTTTTGGATAGATCAAAAAAAATGGATAGTGTCAAGCTTGATTATTATAAAAATCTCTTTACTACAAAAGATACTTTGGGGCATTTGGCTTTTGTTTATGAACGCTATTCAAAATATAAAAAATCTTATTTTGTAACACCTTATGAAAAATATCTCCAAGGTATCTCTGCGAAAAGAAGATCACTCATCTATGCAATAGGTCGTCAAGAGAGTCGATTTATTCCTACCTCTATCTCTAGCTCATATGCGATGGGAACTATGCAAATCATGCCTTTTTTGAGTAAAGCTATTGCAAAAGATTTAAAAGAGTCTTATGATATAGACAAACAACTTGAAGCAAAAACAAATTTGCGATATGCCAACTATCATCTAGGGTATTTAGAAAAAAATGTACACCATCCTTTGTTTATAGCGTATGCCTACAATGGTGGGATTGGATTTACAAAAAGACTTTTAAAAACAAAACTTTTCAAAAAAGGGAAATATGAACCTTTTTTAAGTATGGAACTTTTACCATATGATGAAACAAAAAAATATGGTAAAAAAGTTTTGGCAAACTATTTTGTGTACAATAATTATCTCAATACAAAAAATAAAGTAAAATTTTCAACACTCATCGGAAATATACAAAACTTATAAAAGAAAAGTAATTTATCAAACTAAAAACAGATTTTGGATATAATGGAGAAAATTCAAAAGAAATTTTATAAATAGGATGAAGAATGTCAAATAAAACACTTGTAATTACAGGCGCAACAAAAGGTATAGGGAAAGCATGTGCATATAGATTTGCAAAAGAGGGAATCAATATTGCATTTACTTATAATTCAAATGAAGAGATAGCAAAAGATATTGCTGCTGATTTAGAAACTACTTATGGAATCAAAGCACGATATTATCCATACAATATTTTAGAGCCAGAAACTGCAAAAGCGTTATTTTTGGAAATTGATAAAGATTTTGATACGATAGATTATTTTATCTCAAATGCTATGATTTATGGAAGAGCAGTTGTCGGTGGATATGGTAAATATATGAGATTAAAACCTCGTGGGCTTAACAATATTTATACAGCAACTGTCGATGCTTTTGTATGTTGTAGTCAACAAGCTGCTAAAAGAATGGAAAAAAATGGTGGGGGAGCTATGGTGAGTTTAAGCTCAACAGGAAACCTTGTCTATATAGAAAACTATGCAGGACATGGGACAAATAAAGCAGCCGTTGAAGCTATGGTACGATATGCAGCAACTGAGCTAGGAAGTATGGGTATACGAGTCAATGCTGTTTCTGGTGGACCTATTGATACTGATGCTTTAAAAGCATTTACAAACTATGAAGAGGTAGCTGCAAAAACAGCAGAACTTTCTCCTTTGGGAAGAATGGGACAGCCTGAAGACCTAGCAAGTGCGTGTTATTTTTTATGTAGTGATGAAGCATCGTGGATTACAGGGAGTACTCTTTTGGTTGATGGTGGGACTACTTTTAAAAAATAATGTCAGCTAATACAATAAAAAAAGAAAAAAATCTCAACTTACCCAATATCTTAGCAGCTTTTAGAATACTGTTAGCACCTTTGATGCTATGGTTTATGGTCGACCAATCAAACCCAATTTTTGAGGGCTGGCATGCTAGCTGGTTTGATTATTTTGCTGGTTTGATCTTTGTGATAGCCTCTGTGACCGATTTTTTTGATGGTTTTATCGCTAGATCTTGGAATCAAATGACAAAATTAGGAAGTATATTGGATCCTTTAGCAGATAAGATGCTTGTCCTTGCAGGATTTGTCGGTTTACTTTCATTGGGACGTGCGAGTGCATTTGCTATATTTTTGATTTTGTCACGAGAATTTTTTATCACAGGACTTCGTGTCGTTGCTGTAGCTGAGGGAAAATCAGTCGCTTCTACAATGGCAGGAAAAGTAAAAACAGTCGTACAGATGATAGCTATTGGTTTTTTGATTATGAACTGGCCATTTGCTACTGAGCTTTTATGGTTTGCTGTAGTACTTACGATTTACTCAGGATATGAGTATATTCGAGACTATTTGAAATAAACTGATACTGTTCATTTAGAAAGAACATAATGAAAGGAGAGCTGTATCGCTCCTCTTTCATTTTTTTTAGCTACAATTAAATATATTTTTTAATTATCTCTTTGAGTTCATTTTCAAAAGCAATTTTTTTATCTGTTGACAACTTAGAAAAATCACTCTTTATCTCCAATTTATTCTTTTTATAACTAAAGCTAGAATCTACTTTTTTTTCTATCTTTTTCTCATTTAAACTTTTTACATACTCAATAATATCAGCTCTATTCATTTTTTGGTTTATAAAATCAAAATAGATATTTTTTTGTTTTTCTACATCAAGGATTCTTTGTATAAAATAGAGTGATTGGATATCTTTGGTCGATTTATTGATTCTTAAATCGGTCAAAATATCTTCGTGCAGTTTTAATATAGAGAGTATTTTGGTGATATAAATCTTTTGTTTACCGATAGCTTTTGCTAATTCTGCTTGATTGAGATATATTTTTCCCTCTAAAGCATTTTTGAAAGATATTGCAGTTTCTATGGGATCGAGATCATTTCTATGTATATTTTCTACTATAGCATTGGATAACATGGCATTTTTATACTCATCATCATCTACACTATAGTTTGAAAAGATGATCGCTTTTGCTTCTGTTTCACCATTAAATAAAAGTGCATCTCTTCTTGTATGACCAGCAATAAGTTCATAACTATCTTCTGCTGATCTATTGAGTACCAAAGGTTGCAACAATCCTCTCTCTTTGATTGAGTTTGCTAACTCCTCTATCTTTGATTGTTCTATAGAGAGTCTAGGCTGATATGGGTTGTTTTGTATCTTATCTATTGGTACATAAATAACTCCATCACTCTCTTCTGTACTTACTTTTAAGATACTTTTTGGATTTGATTTGATTGTTTTTACTTTTCCACTCACTTTTATATGTTCAAATTTATCTTTTGATTTTAAAAATTCCAGTAGTTTTTGTTGCTCTTGATAATCTTTTATACTAAGTATATGAGTTACTTTATCTGCTGTATTTAATTTGTAAAAATCTTCATAGTTCATAGTATTCCTTTTGATTTATTGTTTTTTGTAAAATATTGATAAGAGTATTGCATGAAATACTCTACTCAGATTTTGAATATTTATCAATAAGAATCTTCTCTAAAATTTCATCAACTAAATTAAAATAATCCCGTACAAGCTCATGTGTAGGCTCATACAATAGGACTGAACCCATATCTGTTTGTGCTTCTTTGAGTATATTGTCCATCTTAATAAACTGTTCAAATAATGATGTTTCCCCTAAATCAGAATTTTCAACTGTATTGATAAGCTCATCCTCTATCATCTCTTTATTGAGTTTATGAATATTAATATTGGATTGATATTGGTTGATAATCCCTCCAAGTATAACAATATCTTTTTTCTTTAGTTTTTTATATGCTTTTGCATTCATCTCTATTGGTACAATAAAAGAAGATATACCATCTTTTGCCATCTTATCAGGAGTGAGTGCTACTACAAAATAATCTGTCGCCAAAACTGCCATTCTTAAATCAAGTTTGATAGATGGAGGGGTATCTATGATGATAAAATCATAGTCGTTTTTAACAAAACCAAGTACTTCATCTAACACTTGATTGATATTACCATATGTTTTTAATTTTGTTTCTATATCTTCAAATTTTAAAGCATTTTCTATACTACTATCATTTGGTAAGATGTCGAGTCTCCCTTTTGTTTTTACACGATCATTTAGATTTACAATATTGTTTTTTATCAAATCTTCAATAGTATCATTTTCTATCTCACACAAAAGATCTACAATTGAATAGATAAAATCAGATTTTTTTGTATCATAAATCTGTTCTAAATCCACAAGAGATAAATTAGGTTTTTTATTTGGATTTTTTTTATATCTATAGATGTCAAACATCGCTGTTGTATTCCCTTGAATATCAAAATCAACCAAAAGTACATTAAATCCATAAAAACTTAAAATAGTAGCCAAATTGATTGTTGTTGTTGTTTTTCCTACTCCACCTTTAAAATTTGCTATTGAGATTACACTAGAATCCTTAAAATTTCTCATCTCCTCTATATATTTCATACTATCCAATAAATTAGTAGGGAGTAAAAGTTCTCCATTTTTATCTTTAATCCCTGCTAGTGTTTTATTTTCAACATTTTCAAGTGTAAGCAACGCAGCATCATATCCTGAATTACTTTTTATAAAATCTTCTTTACTTATAAAAGGAGCTTTCATAAGTCTATACTCTAAAAGTTTGTCTTCGTAAACATCAAGTTTGTTTTTTTTCCAGTTTCTTACTGTTGATTCATGCAGTGGACTCTTACCTCCGAGTATTTTTCCAATTTTTTGATTTGTAGGTTTTATGAGCTTCCCTACTAATGACTCGAATTTATTCATTTGTATATTCCTTACTTTAAATATAATTTTTTATAATTACGATAGCTTATCGTAAAACAACTTAAAATTTTAATCTTTTGAATAATTTCATAGTATTTATGATTATAATTCTAGTTGATTTTAGCTATACTATTTTCATCTAAATCATTATATTAGTAAGTAGTGATAAAAATTTAATACATGTTGTTCGATAACAAAAAATATTATAAAATTTAAAAAAGGCTTAAAAATGAAAATAAAAAGTGCATATTTTGCTGGTGGGTGCTTCTGGGGAGTGGAATACTTCTTTGAAAAACTTGAGGGTGTAACTGCTGCTATCAGTGGCTATATGGGTGGAGATCTTGACAATCCTACTTATCGAGATGTTTGTAGTGGATTTAGTGGTCATTTAGAAGTTGTCCGCATAGATTATGATGAAACTAAAATTGGTTTTGAATCATTGGCAAAACTTTTTTTTGAGATTCACGATCCTTCCCAAACAAATGGACAAGGTCCTGATATAGGAAGTCAATATTTGAGTGCTATTTTTTATACAACTGATGAGGAGAAAAATGTCGCTCAAAACCTTATAGATATACTTGAAAATAAAAATTATTGTATAGCTACAAGATTAATATCAAATCATAATATTCCATTTTTTGAAGCGGAAGAATATCATCAAGATTATTATTTCGTCCATAACAAGACACCTTATTGTCATCGTTATACACAACGATTTTAAATTAAAATTAGTTCTTAAAATTTGGATTTAATTTTAATAAAATTAAATCCGCTAAAATATTTCCTAATAATGTCAAAAACGCTCCGATGATTAAAATACCCATAATGACAGGATAATCACGACTCAAAGCAGACTGAAAAAATAAAAGTCCCATCCCATCTATAGAAAAAATAGTTTCTAAAATAACACTTCCACCAATGATACCTGGTAAACTCAAACCTAAAAGTGTGATAACTGGCGGGTATAAATTGGGTAAAATATAATATCTTAAAATTTTTTTATCTTCTAAACCTCTTGTTTTTGCAAAAAATATATAGTCACTTTTTAAAATTTCTAAGGTTAAAGAACGAATATACAAAGTTAAACTACCAATGCCCCCAAATATAATAATACTTATAGGCAAAAGTAGATGCCATGCTGTATCTATATAATACTCAAAGGTATCTACTTTTATATCACTACTATGCAATCCTGCAATTGGTAAAACTTCCCAACTCACTGCAAAAATGAGTACACCTAATAAAGCTAAATAAAATGAGGGAAGCGAAAAACTCAGCAATGATATTTGCCCTACAAATTTATCAAATAAACTATTTTTATGTAATGCTGCTTTGATACCTAAGTATAAAGAAAGCATAAATATACCTATCATACTGATAAAATTAATGGTTAGCGTTATAGGTATTCGACTTGTTATTTCATCTTTTACTAATGCTCCACTTGAAAATGAAATACCAAAATCAAATTGAATAAGAGCAAGTATCCATGAAAAAAATTGAATGTACAAAGGCTTATCCAATCCGTAAATTTCTTTAAGATGTGCCACTGATTCTTCTGTAATATTTGGATTAAGATCACCACTTGCAAAAAAACTATTTGGTGCAAGATTGATCGCAATAAATGATATAAGTGCTATAATAAATAGCATAATTAATAAATAAATAAGTTTTTTCATAAGTAATTTCATAAAAAAGATTGTAGTAAACTTCCTATTAATCATGTATTAAGTTCATTCTCAATATGTTTTTTATATATTTTTGATATAATAGTTACATATCATATATAAAGGCAAAAAAATGAAAAAGTATCATGAACTTGAAAAGTGCTTGGATTATCAGTTTACCAATAAAGACCTGATAATCGAAGCACTCACCCACAAAAGTTATAAAAAAGTTTTTAATAACGAACGATTAGAATATCTAGGAGATGCGGTACTCAATCTTATAGTAGGTGAATTTTTATTTAATAAATTTCCAAACTCAAATGAGGGAGAACTCTCTAAAATACGGGCTTCATTGGTAAATGAAAAAGGTTTTACAAAATTAGCAAAAGCTATTAATTTAGGTGATTATATCTATTTGTCTGAAGCAGAAGATAGAAATAAAGGACGAAAAAAAGCATCTATATTGAGTGATGCTTTTGAAGCAATTATGGGAGCTATTTATATAGAATCTGGCTTAACGGTTCTTAAACCTATGATTTTAAAACTTCTCGATGAAAACTATGATGAGATTAATTTAGATGAACTTTTTAGTGACTACAAAACAGCGTTACAAGAGGTAACACAAGCAAAATTTGGAGCCATTCCTGTCTATAAACTCGAATCTGCTATTGGTCCAGATCATGAAAAAGAGTTCGAACTCTCTTTGTGGATCAATGACAAACACTACGCAACAGCAAAAGGAAAGAGTAAAAAACTTGCTCAGCAAGCATCAGCAAAAATCGTCCTTAATCAACTTCAAGGGAAAAAATAATGAATACTTTTGGGCAAAAGTTTAGATTTACTACCTTTGGTGAATCTCATGGAGTTGCTCTTGGCTGTATTGTAGACGGTGTTCCTGCTGGACTTAAAATAGATTTGGATTTTATTCAAAGTGAAATGAATAGAAGAAAACCAGGACAAAACAAACTCCAAACTGCTAGAAAAGAAGATGATAAAATCGAGATTTTAAGCGGTACATTTGAAGGATTGAGTACGGGTACACCAATCGCTATGGTTTTATACAATGGCAATCAAAAGAGTAGAGACTATGACAATGTCAAAGATTTATTTCGTCCAGGTCATGCGGATTTTACTTATTTCCACAAATATGGTATTAGAGACTATAGAGGTGGAGGAAGAAGTAGTGCTAGAGAAACGAGTGCTAGAGTAGCTGCTGGTGCAATTGCTCAACTTATACTTAAAGATCTAGGTATTGAAGTATTGAGTGGTATTTGTAATATTGAGGGGATACAATCAGAACAATTTGACTGGCAATATGCAAAAACAAGCCAGATGTATGCTTTAGATAAAAATAAAGAAGAGGCACAAAAAAATGCAATTTTAAACGCAAAAAATACACATAATAGTGTAGGAGGAGTAGTTGCCCTCAAAGCAACAAATGTACCTGCTGGTTTGGGTGAACCAATTTATTATAAACTTGATTCTGTTTTGGCAGATGCCATGATGAGTATTAATGCTGTAAAAGCAATTGATATAGGAGATGGGTTACGCTCTATATCTGTAAAAGGGAGCCAAAATAATGACCAAATCCGTTCTAATGGATTCAAAACAAATCATAGTGGTGGAATATTAGGCGGGATAAGTAATGGTGATGATATAGAGATGCAAATCTATTTCAAACCAACTCCCTCAATTTTTATAGAACAAGAAACAATCAATATTCACAATGTTGAGTTAAATTATAATCTCAAGGGAAGACATGATCCATGTGTTGCTACAAGAGGAAGTGTAGTAGCTCAATCGATGATGGCAATTGTATTAGTTGATATGATTTTACTCAATATGGGTGCAAAAATGGATCACTTAAAAAAAGTATATCAATAAAAAAACGGTATAAAAGAATTATTTTAAGTACAAGTTTGATAAAATAGTTAAAATATAAAAATGAAAAAAGAAAAGGAATTCATTGGATTACATAGGTATAAATAAGGATGGTCAAATATATGACCTCCAAACTGCAAAAGCTTTAAATATAGAAATAGTTGAATCAGAACAAATCAAAGCTGATAGTTCAGCTCAAGCGCTCGAAATATTAAGACATTCTACGGCACATTTAATGGCACAAGCAATTAAAGAACTTCATCCTGAAGCACAATTTTTTGTGGGACCAGTTGTTGAAGAAGGATTTTATTATGATTTTAAATTAGAGAAACAATTAAATGATGATGATCTTACGATAATTGAAAAGCAGATGAAAGCATTGGCAAATAAGAAATTGCCTATTGAAAGAAAAGAGTATCAAAGATCTGAAATTGAAGAAAAATTCAAAAATGATCCACTCAAACAGATGGTGCTCAAAAATATCACAGATGATACACTTACTCTTTATTCACAAGGTGATTTTGAAGACTTATGTAGAGGACCACATGTTCCAAATACAAAAATGATTCGAAATTTCAAACTTATCAGAGTTGCAGGTGCATATCTTGGTGGTGATGAAGAAAATGAGATGATTACACGTATTTATGGTATTTCATTTTTTGATAAGCAACAACTTAAAGATTATGTTACTATGCTTGAAGAGGCTAAAAAAAGAGACCATAGAAGACTTGGTACTGATTTGAAGCTTTTTACATTTAGTGATGATGTTGGAGCAGGTTTACCGTTATGGCTACCAGCTGGTGCCAGATTAAGAGGAAAACTTGAACAACTCTTATATAAAGCACATAGAGTTAGAGGCTACCAGCCAGTACGAGCTCCTGAGATACTCAAAGCTGAAGCTTGGGTAAAATCAGGACACTATGCAAACTACAAAGAAAATATGTACTTTACTAAAATTGATGATATGGAGTATGGTCTCAAACCTATGAACTGTGTTGGTCATATTGAAATATTTAAAAATGACTTAGTATCTTACAAAGATTTGCCTCTTAAGTTTTTTGAATATGGTGTAGTACATCGACATGAATTAAGTGGCGCGATGCATGGACTTTTTAGAGTAAGAGAATTTACTCAAGATGATGCACACATTTTTTGTACTCAAGATCAAGTAAAATCAGTAATTATTGAAGTGATTGAGTTTGTTGAAAGTTTAATGAGTTTCTTTGGATTTAAATATGAAATGGAAGTATCAACAAAACCTAAAAAAGCGATAGGTGATGATGCATTTTGGGAATCTACAACAAAAGGTATCAAAGATGCACTTGATGAAAATGGGTATACATATGGTATAGATGAAGGTGGTGGAGCATTTTATGGTCCAAAAATTGACATTAAAATTACAGATGCTATTGGAAGAAAATGGCAATGTGGAACTATTCAAGTAGATATGAATTTACCTGAACGATTTGATATTAACTATACTACATCAGAAGACACACGAGAACGTCCAGTGATGATTCATAGAGCTATTTTAGGGTCTTTTGAAAGATTTATCGGTATTATGACTGAGCATTTTGCAGGTGAATTTCCTTTGAGTATTGCTCCTACTGGTGTGATTATTATCCCTATTGCTGATGCTCATGATGAGTATGCAAAAGAGTTATCAAAAGAGTTACAACTTTTGGAGATAGATAGTGAAGTATTTAATCAAAATGAAAGTCTAAACAAAAGAATACGAATCGCTGAAAAACAACGTGTACCAATGATCGTAGTAGTTGGGGATGAAGAGGTTGCTAACTCTAAAGTTGCATTGAGAAATAGAAGAAAAAGAGAAAGAAGTGAGATGTCTAAAGAAGAGTTCTTAGATATGTTAAAATTAAGCCAAACAGGGGATAAAATTTGAGTTTTAAAAACAATAAAAAGCAAGACGATACACTATTAAATGAAGATATTAGATTTAGAGAGGTTCGATGTAATGCAGATGATGGTTCTTCTCATGGGATTATAAGTTCAAGAGAAGCCATGGCTTTGGCTGATGAAGCTGGATTAGACTTAGTGTGTATAGCACCAAATGCAAAACCACCTGTTGTAAAAATCATGAACTATGGTAAATTTAAATATCAACAAGAGAAAAAAATTAAAGAAGCGAAAAAAAATCAAAAGATCATTGTAACAAAAGAGATTAAATTATCTGTAAAAATTGCACAAAATGATATTGATTATAAAGTGAAACACGCAAGAGAATTTCTAGAAAAAGGAAATCATGTAAAATTTAGAGTATTTTTACGAGGAAGGGAGATGGCAAATCCTGCTGCTGGTGGTGAAGTTCTTAACAGAGTTTGGCCAATGGTTGAAGATATTGCATCAAAAGAAAATGATCCTAAACTAGAGGGAAGATATGTAAACATGTTAGTAATCCCTCTTAAAAAAGAAAAACATTAACTCCATTGCTCTAGTTAAAATAAGAGAAAATAACTCTTATTTTAACTCTTCAAAAGAATCACTTTCTCCATTAAAGTACTCAATACTTCCATCTTCTATTTTATAATACCACCCATGAATATCTAGTTGACCTGCATTTACTTTTCTTAAGATTTCAGGATACGTTAATAAATTTTCTAACTGTGTTTTTATAGATTCTTTTTCTGTCATTCTATATACTGCTTGCTTATCATTTTTATCTTTTATTTTAGACAAAGTAATATTTTTTGCTTTCTGTCCAAGCTCCAACCATTTTCTTACATGTGTCAAATGTGGTTCATTAGTTAAATCCTTATATAAAGCCTCACAGGCACCACAATGACTATGCCCACATATTATTATATCACGAACATTTAGAACGCTTACAGCATATTCTATAGCTGCGCTTGAACCATGAAAGTCATCATCATTTTTATATGTTGGTACAAAATTACCTATATTGCGCAAGATAAACATATCACCAGGTTTACTATTCATTATTAGATCTGGAACAACTCGACTATCACTACATCCTATAAATAACACATCTGGACTTTGACCATATTCAACTAAATGGTCAAATTTTCCCTCAAGTTTATGAAAATGTGTATCTTTAAATTTTTTATTACCTTTTATAAGCTTACTTATCATTATGTACCTTTTAATATTTAAATTAGATTATATGTAAAAAGAATAAAAAAGAGATAACAAAAATAATTCAATTTTATTTTTTGTAATTATGTATTGTATTCAAGTATTAAAAAATTATGTGCTAAAAAAAGGCAAAAAAAACATCATAGAAGTTGGCGGCGACCTACGTTTCCACAAGGGGACCCTGCAGTATTATCGGCGATGAGGAGCTTGACTGCCAGGTTCGAAATGGAACTGGGTATGACCTCCTCTCAAT
>Ga0193965_1000017_pt1 | contig 74405 bp, 61 predicted proteins | sample FB_8_MG_FD_140330 | JGI IMG/M metagenome (GOLD analysis project Ga0193965, IMG submission 140330) | Microbial mat bacterial communities from the Broadkill River, Lewes, Delaware, United States - FB_8_MG | ecosystem: Environmental > Aquatic > Freshwater > River > Microbial mats | place: USA... | reverse complement strand
AATTATTTACAAACTGGTAGTTCCAAACATGTTTCAAATATAATTAATAAAACCTTAAGTAAGATTTAATTATAATCCAATTCCATTTTCTATAGCCAAGAGAAGTTTTTATAAAACTTTGTCGATTTTTGAATTGGTTTTATAAAAAGTTGGTAATAAATATTATTTTACTACCTGAGATAGAAATTTGGAAAAAACACTAAAAGGATACTTTTATGAAAGTAAGAGCTTCAGTTAAAAAAATGTGTGACAAATGTAAAATTGTCAAAAGAAAAGGTATCACAAGAGTAATTTGTGAGATCAAAAAACACAAACAAAGACAAGGATAGACCATGGCAAGAATTGCTGGTACAGACTTACCAAACAAAAAAAGAATGGAGTATGCTTTAACTTATATTTTCGGTATAGGTTTACATACATCAAGATTAATTCTAGATGCAACAGGAATATCTTACGATAAAAGAGCGCATGAACTTACAGAAGATGAAGTTGCTGCAATCAGAACTGAGATTCAAGCTAACTTTATGGTTGAGGGTGATCTTAGAAAAAAAGTTGCTATGGATATTAAAGCTTTAATGGCTTTAGGATCTTATAGAGGTTTAAGACACAGAAGAGGTTTACCATGTAGAGGGCAAAAGACTAAAACGAATGCTCGAACTAGAAAAGGTAAAAAGAAAACTGTTGGCGCAGCGGCTAAATAAGGATAACTGATGGCAAAAAGAAAAGTAACTAGAAAAAAAGTTGTAAAAAAGAATATTGCTGACGGTATTGTTCACATTGCAGCTACATTTAATAACACAATGGTAACTGTAACTGATAATGCTGGAAATGCTATTTCATGGTCAAGTGCTGGTAACCTAGGTTTTAGAGGAAGTAAAAAATCAACTCCATTTGCAGCTACTGCAGCAGTTGAAGATGCTTTACAAAAAGCTATTGAGCACGGTATCAAAAATGTTGGTATTAAAGTTCAAGGACCAGGTTCTGGTAGAGATACAGCTGTTAAAGCAATTGGTGCTATTGAAGGTATTAATGTTAGATGGTTCAAAGATGTTACACCATTACCACATAATGGTTGTAGACCACCAAAACGAAGAAGAGTGTAAGGATAAAGCATGGCAAGATATAGAGGACCAGTTGAAAAACTAGAAAGAAGACTTAATGCTGACCTTGGACTTAAAGGTGAAAGAAGACTAAACGGTAAATCTGCTTTAGAAAAAAGACCTTTCGCTCCTGGACAACATGGACAAAGAAGAACAAAATTATCAGAATATGGTATGCAACTTCAAGAAAAACAAAAAGCAAAAATCATTTATGGTGTATCTGAAAAACAATTCAGAAAATACTTTAAAGATGCTGCAAGAACTGAAGGTAATACAGGTGCTAATTTAATTACATCTATAGAGCAAAGACTTGATAATGTTGTTTATAGAATGGGATTTGCTACTACAAGAGCAAATGCTAGACAATTTGTAACTCATGGACATATTTTAGTAGATGGGAAAAAAGTAGATATTCCTTCTTATGTAGTTAAAATAGGTCAAAAAATTGAAGTTAAAGAAAAATCTAAAACAAATCCTCAAATTGTAAGAGCTTTAGAGCTTACAAATCAAACAGGAATGGTTGAATGGGTTGAAGTTGATAAAGATAAAGTATTTGGAATTTTTTCAAGAGTACCAAATAGAGATGAAGTAGTAATCCCAGTTGAAGAAAGACTAATTGTCGAGTTATATTCTAAATAATAATAAGCAACAAAGGAAAAATAAATGAAAAAATTTGTAGATGCTCCATTTCTACCAACAGAAGTAGAAATTGAACAAATTACTGAAGACAGTGCTAAAATAAGTGCTTTTCCTTTTGAAAGTGGATATGCTATTACTTTAGCACATCCATTAAGAAGACTTTTAATGAGTAGCTCGGTTGGATACGCTCCAATTGCTGTTAAGGTTGAAGGTGCGAAACATGAATTTGACTCTATTAGAGGAATGCTTGAAGATATTGCTATTTTTATTATAAACCTTAAAGAATTAAGATTTAAAATAAAAGGTGATGAAGAACAACTAGAGATAGAATATTCTTTTAGTAATGCTCAAGAAATTAAAGCTTCTGCTTTAGAAAATGATGATGTAGAGATTATAAATGGAGATCACCATTTGGCTACAATTAATAGTGATTGTACGTTGAATTTTTCTATTATTATTCAAAAAGGTATTGGATATGTACCTAGTGAGGACTTAAGAGATTTGGTTCCTGCTGATTTTATCCCTGTAGATGCTTTTTTTACTCCAGTAAAAAAAGTAACTTATGATATAGAAAAAATATTAGTAGAAGATAATCCTAACTATGAAAAAGCTGTTTTTACAGTAGTTACAGATGGTCAGATTTCTCCTATTGATGCATTTAAAGAAGCTATAACAACTATGTATTCTCAAATGTCAGTATTTAATAAAGTATTTGATCTTTCTGAAGTTAAAATGGTTGAAGCTACAAGTAGTGATAGTTCAATAGATTTAAAAGATTTGATTGTAAAAATTGAAGATTTAAATTTAAGTGCAAGAAGTTTTAATTCACTTGATAGAGCTGGAATAAAATTTGTTGGTGATTTAGCACTTATGAGTGAAGTTGAAGTAAAAAGTATTAAAAATCTAGGGAAAAAATCTTTAGAAGAAATTTCTGATAAATTTGCAGAGATTGGTTATCCAATCGATGGTAGTTTAGAAGAAGATACTGCATCAGCTTTAAGAAAAAAGTTAGAGCAACTAAAAGCTTAATAAATAAAAGGGACGAATAATGAGACATAAGCATGGATATAGAAAGCTTAGTAGAACATCTTCTCATAGAAAAGCATTATTAGCAAATCTTGCAATATGTATGATCGAAAGAGAAAAAATTGAAACTACTGTGCCTAAAGCTAAAGAGTTAAAAAGATATATGGAAAAATTAATAACAAAAGCTGCATCTGGTGATTTAAACTCACATAGATTAGTTTTTGCTGCATTACAAAGTAAAACTGCTACAAATAAACTTGTAACAGAATTAGCACCTAAATATGCTGATAGAAACGGTGGATACACATCAATCGTTAGAACAAGAATCAGACGTGGTGATGCTACACAAATGGCTTACATCTCATTTGTTTAGAATATAATTTTTACTATAAATAAAGGGCTAGCAATTTATTGCTAGCCTTTTTTTATGCTTGAAAACTTTTTGTTAGAAGAAATTGATGCGTAAAAAATAAACTATTTTAATAGTAATTGTAAAATAAAAAGGTATACTTTTAAATGTCAAAAATAAATATTAAAAAAACGTTTCAAAAAGCGGTTACAGCACATAATAATAATAACTTTACAAAGGCTGAGAAGCTTTATAAAGAGGTTTTAGAAGTTGTACCAAAACATCCTAATGCAAATCATAATTTAGGAATATTATGTATACATTTTAATAAACTACAAGAGTCTCTATTTTTTTTCAAAAAAGCATTACATACTGAACCGAACAATGTCGAATTTCAAAAGTCACTCACTAATGCAGAAAAATGGCTCCAATCAGCTACTATTGATAGTCAAATAATATCGCTATTTAATACGCAAAAATATCAAGAAGCTTTACATCTAGCAAATCAAGCTATACAAAACAATCCAAACCATGCCCTTGGATGGAAAGTTATAGGAACTATAAAATACATATTTAAAGAGTATACAAATGCTGTTACTTGTTTAGAAAAAGCTTTAACATTAAATCCAAATGATGATGATTCATACAATAATCTAGGTATCGTACTCAATAAATTAGGGAGATTAGAAGAATCCGAGTTAAGTTATCGTAAATCAATTCGACTCCAACCTAATAATGCTGAAACATATAATCATTTAGGAACTGTTCTTCATAAATTAGGAAAATTGGAAGATTCTTTAATAAATTTTAAAAAAGCGATGCAATTAAAACCTGATCAAGAAAGTATATATTATAATTTTGTAAAATTATTATACAAAATTCAATTTTCTAAAGAAGATCATGATATAGAACAAATCATTGTCAAAATTTTGGATAAAGGGTATATTGTTAGACCAAAAGATATTAGTAATGCTGTTGTTAGTTTAGTAAAAGTAAATACTCACTATCAGTCTGCTTTATATAATGATAATTCAAAAGATGAATATTTTTCTAGTTTACATACTATAGTAGAGATACAAAAAATACCACTTTTTTTAAAAATTATGGATTTAAGTATCATTCCAGATCTTGAAGTAGAGATGCTCCTTACGATATGCAGATCATGGACTTTATTAAATATTGATAAAATAATAAAAAATGAAGATACTTCTATTATAAAATTTTTATCTTCGTTAGCACTTCAATGTTTTACAAATGAATATATTTATAAAATTACACAAGAGGAAAGTATTGCGTTACAAAAGTTAGAACAATCAATAATTGATTCACTCACAAAGTGTCTTCAGCCTAATCAGATAAAAATAGTGCTACTTGCAACATATATGCCATTATATGAATTGTCGTGGATAGATAAAATTGTTTTTTCTTCTGAATTATCGGAAGTAGAATCAAGACAATTAAAAGATCCTCGAAAAGAAGAAGAACTCAAAAAAACTATTCAAAGTACACAACAAATAACAAATAATGTTTCATTAAAAGTACAAGAGCAATATGAGTGCAACCCTTATCCTCGTTGGGTAGATACCTCTATTGAAGCCAAACAACAAACTATACCTGAGCTAGTGAATAGATTTAAACTCAATGCAAATGTAGATTCTTTTATTGCTAGTAAGACTACAGAAATTTTAGTAGCAGGTTGTGGAACAGGTCAACATTCTATTGCTACTGCATCAAGATTTAAAGATGCAAATGTAGTAGCCATTGATTTGAGTTTGAGTAGTTTATCTTATGCGAAACGAAAAACAGAAGAGTTACATATTACAAATATCAAATATATGCAGTCTGATATTTTAGATCTTCCTAGTTTAAAAAGAAGCTTCGATATTATTGAAAGTGCAGGTGTTTTACACCATATGGATGATCCTTTGGTAGGTTGGCAAGCGTTGACAGATTGTTTACGACATGAGGGTATGATGAGAATCGGTTTGTATAGTGAACTAGCGAGACATGATGTTATTAAAATTCGTTCAGAGATAAAAGAGTTTAAGTTAAAAGAGGAAAATATAAGAGACTTTAGATATATATTGGTTAATTCAAATCAAAAACATCATCAGCGTATATGTGCAAGTTCTAATTTTTATAGTTATAGTGAAATACGTGATTTACTTTTTCATGTCCAAGAACATCAATTTACTATTCCAAAAATTAAAGATGCATTAGAAAAATTTGGATTAAAATTTTGTGGATTTGAAGATGATAAATTGGTTAAGAGTTTTCAATCTAAGTTTTTAGAATCAGAAGATCTCTATGATTTAGATAAATGGAATGAGTTTGAACAAAAAAATCCATTTATGTTTGGTGGAATGTATCAATTTTGGTGTCAAAAAATATAAAAATTATTAAAAAAAATATTATTTATATTTCATCTTTTAAAGTTTAGAAATTATTTCAATTTTATAACAAAAATATTATATTTTTAGAGTATAATATAGCTACAAAAAATTACAAGGAAATAATATGTCAGTTAGTTTAAGTAAAGGTGGAAGAGTTTCATTATCAAAAGAGGCTCCAGGTTTAACAAATATTAAAATTGGTTTAGGTTGGGATACAAACGCTACAGATACAGGAGCTGATTTTGATTTAGATGCTTCTGTTTTTTTATTGGATGCTACTAATAAAGCAACTGCTGATACAGATTTTATTTTTTATGGTAACTTAAAAAGTACAGATGGTTCAGTAGTACACGAAGGTGATAATACAACAGGTGAAGGTGATGGTGATGATGAAGTGATCAAAGTTGATCTTTCAAAAATAGATGCTAAATATGAGTCATTAGCAATTACAGTTACTATTCATGAAGCAGCATCAAGAAATCAAAATTTTGGACAAGTTTCAAATGCATTTATTAGAGTTTTAAATGATGCTGATGGAAAAGAATTAACAAAATTTGAATTAGATGAAGATTATTCATCAGAAACAGCTATTTTATTTGGTACTTTGTATAAAAAAAGTGGTGAATGGAGATTTAAAGCAGAGGGTTCTGGTTTTAATAGTGGACTCAAAGGTTTTTGTGATACTTACGGAATTGATGCATAATCATGGCAATTAATTTAGTAAAAGGGCAAAAAATATCACTTGAAAAACCAGGTGGTGGTAAACTCAATAGTTTTTGTGTTGGTGCCAACTGGGGTGCTATTGAAAAAAAAGGTTTTTTTGGTGGAGCTAAAAAAGAGGCAGTTGATTTGGACTTATCTGTTGGTTTATATGATGATTCAAAAAAATTAGCTGGTTGTATTTATTTTGGTAACTTAAAAGAATCAGGTATTGTACACTCTGGTGATGATACAACTGGTGATATTGATGGAGATGATGGACTAGATAATGAAGTTGTTTCTTTAGATTTAAGTAAAATTCCACAAAATATTGATCAGATAGTTTTTGTATTGAACTCTTACCAAGGTCAAGATTTTGCAACTGTTCCATTTGCATCAATTCGTCTTTATGAGGGAACACCTTCTCGAGTAAACAGTGTAGTAGCTACTTTTGATATCGCTAGTGATGCTAAATTTTCAGGCTATGTTGCTATGGTTTTAGGTAAACTCTATCGTAGAAATGGGGAATGGAAATTTTCTGCTATTGGGGAACCAACAAAAGATAAAAAATTAGAACAAACACTTGAAAGTGTACGAACTAAATTTTTATAATCAATCATTTAAAACCAAGGAGATACTATGGCAAGTTATGTTGAAAGTACATTGATCGACAATGAAGAGATAAAGTATGAAGGTAGTTTTGCTTTATGGGACAATTTTTTGTGGATAGTATTCTCACTTGGTTTCCTACTCATCCCTATCTATATTTATCAAAAATTTTCAGAAATTGTAATTACAAATTTTCGAATAGTTGGTAAAACTGGGATCATTAGACGAAAAACGTATGATTATGGTTTAGTACGAATTGAATCAATAGAAACTCACCAAACAATATTAGGTAGAATATTTGACTATGGAGATATAATCATACATGGTGCAGGTGAGAGTGAAATGGTGATACCTGCTATTAAATCACCAGAAGAATTTAAAAAACAATTTAATACTATTAAATACAATTAATAAAGGATACTTATGGATTGGGATAAAATCAAACAAAAAGCTTCTGAGATGTATAAAGAATCATCGAAAAAAGTGAAACAATATACTCCAGAAACTTTTTCTAAAGAGAAAAAATTTATTAACTCTTTAGTTATTAGTTTAGTTTTGATCACTATGGCAGATAAAAAAGCAGAAACAGATGAGATCACAGCATCAATGGATTTGATTAGTGAAATAGATGAAATTATAGAATTAGAGATGGTTCAAGAAGCAATTGAACTCTATGAATTACATCTTGAAACTCTAGTCAAAGTAGTAGATAATAATACAAAATGGACTTTACAAATTGCAAAATTATTATCTGAAGTAGCAAAAGTAAAATCTTACCCTGAATATCCTCCAATGATAGAAAATTTGTTGGATTATATCTCAGAAGCAGATGGAGATGTTTGTGCACTGGAAGAAGAGATGAAAGAAAAAATACTGAGGTCATTAAGATAATGAAACATTTTCGTAGTTCAATTATCATAACCGTTATCGGTTTAATAATCGCTTTTTATATAGGCGGATTTTATGCACTCTATATCACTGCTCTATTAGCAATTTTAGAAGTTTCTTTATCGTTTGATAATGCAGTAGTCAATGCTAAAGTTCTTGAAACTATGGAACCTAAATGGCAACAACGTTTTATAACCTATGGTATACCTATAGCAGTCTTTGGGATGAGATTTTTATTTCCTATTGTTATTGTAGCAGTTGCAAGTGGTATGGGTATGATCGAAACATTTAATATTGCAATAAAAGACCCTACTCTATATCATGATACATTAGTAAGTGTTGAAAAACTTATTTTTGCATTTGGTGGTTCATTTCTTTTGATGGTGTTTCTCGATTTTATTTTTGATGAAGATAGAGAAGATAAATGGATAAAAATATTAGAAGATAGTAAAGCTTTAACTAAAATGGGTACGGTAAATAATATCGAATTAATTATTTCAATATCTGTAGGTATATTACTTGTTTATTTTACTCAAGATTATGGTATCGCATTAGCTTATTTCTCTGGTGTGTTACTGCATTCTATTATTGCATCACTCGATGATTTGTTTAGTACTGATGGTGTCAGAAGTGGTATCATGGGATTTTTGTATTTAGAAGTTTTAGATGCATCTTTTAGTTTTGATGGTGTTATTGGTGCATTTGCATTAAGTAGTAATATTTTTATTATTATGGTTGGTTTAGGTATTGGAGCGATGTTTGTAAGAAGTTTAACTATATATTTTGTTGAAAAGAAAACACTCACAGAGTTCAAATACCTCGAACATGGTGCAAATTATGCTATTTTGGCTTTATCTTTAGTGATGTTTTATAAAATATTTGGTCATATTAGTGAGATGTTAGTAGGAACAATCGGAATAACTTTTATAGGTATTGCTGTATGGCACTCTATCAAAGAAAAAAAACTTGAGAACAATTAATCTCAAAACTGGAACTTTACACATAGAAGATAATTTAGAATTAAATAGTCTTGTTTCGTTTGGTTCCAGAATTAATAAAAAAAGAGGTTTTTTTTTTATTAGTAAGGTCACTGGTAAACATTTACCAGTACGACCAAAAAAGATAAAAGAAACCCATAAAAAAATGGCAGATATGATCCCTCAATCAGATAAATTAACACTATTTATTGGTTTTGCAGAAGCTGCAGTATCTTTGGGTCAAGGGGTATTTGAAGAGTATAATTCTTCAAATAGCTTCTATCTCCAAACAACTCGATATAAAACATCAAAAAAAGTTTTACTCTCCTTTACTGAGGAACACTCTCATGCACCTTGTCATATTTTATATGAGCCTCTTGATAAAGAGTTACAATCAAAGATCCAAAATGTTCGTAGAATTATTCTCATAGAAGATGAGATCACGACAGGAAATACTGCTAATAATTTTGTAAAAGCGTTACAAAAAAGCTTTAAGAATGTAGATGATTATTCTCTTTATTCTATCCTTGATTGGTCGACACAAAAATATAATAATTTTAAAACATATTCACTTTATAAAGGACAGTATCGATTTAGAGAGAATAATCATATTATAAATAATACTATAAAATCAATAACAAATGAAGATAAAAACTTAGATGATATTATCCCTTATAATTTTAGTAGATATGGTATAGGAAAACTAAATCAAAATATAAGGGATTATATATCTATTGAAAATTTTAAAAATAGAACAGTTTTAGTTTTAGGAACATCAGAATTTACTTATTTACCTTACTTATTAGCATTACATTTAGAAAATAATAATATAGATACATATTATCAATCAACTACAAGAAGCCCTATCAATATAGATGGTGAGATCATCTCGAAGCTGGATTTTTTTGATAACTATACAGAAAATATAGATAATTTTTTATATAATGTGATAGATAAAAACTATGATGATATTATTATTTGTTATGAAACAACATCAAATGCCTCAAATTATAATTTGAAAATACAATTAGAAAGTAAGTTTAGAGTAACAGAGATTTTTTTTAAGGATACAAATGTTTAGTGGTAGTTACAACAAAGAGGATGTAGAGATTTTATTGAAAGTGATTGATATTGATTTTACAGCAATAGAAGCAAAAGAAAAACTGATACAATCAGGTAAAAAACACTATTCAGAGATGATAAATCAAGAGTATGTACCAACTAAAAGTTATTTGGAAACATTTCATCATGTCTACAAACTCAATAAAAATAAGTTTGCAAACGATATATTGACCCTTGCTTATCATCTCAATAAACAAAAAAATATAGTTTTAATCTCATTGGCTCGTGCAGGTACACCTATAGGTGTTTTACTCACAAGAGTTTTAAAAGAGGTTTTTAATAGAGATGTCAAACATTATTCGATTTCAATTATAAGAGATAGAGAGATAGATAATAACGCTCTTGATTATATATATGAGAGTCATTCAGAAGATCAGTTTATTTTTATAGATGGATGGACTGGAAAGGGTGTGATTAATAGAGAACTCAAAAAATTTATCAAACTTTATAATAGTGAAAAAAAGAGAAATATTAGCGATACTCTCTATGTAATTTCAGATATCGCTGGTGTTTCTGATTTTGCTGTAAATTATGATGATTATTTGATACCCTCTTCTGCTCTTAATTCTACAGTATCTGGATTAGTCAGTCGAAGTATCCTTAATACTGAATTTATCGGCAAAGATGATTATCATGGGTGTAAATACTATGAAGAGTATCTGCCATATGATATGAGCTTGTGGTTTGTAAATGATATCGTTGAGTATGTAAAAACTATCCCCACTATTACAAGTGATTTAGTCACTAAAAATCAAACACTTATCACTACAAAAAAGAACTATATAGCAAAAATTATGGATAAATATAATGTGAGTGATCTCAACCATATCAAACCAGGTATTGGAGAAAGTACACGAGTATTATTACGAAGAGTTCCCTATATCATCATAGTAAAAGATATCAAATCCAAAGATATTACACATATCATACAACTTGCAAAAGAAAAAAATGTATCGATAATCGAAGATCGAGATTTGCCTTATACAACACTAGCCATCATCAAAAATATACTCAAAAAATAAAAGGAAATAGTACTTATGCCAAATAGAATATGCTTTTTTAGTGACCTAGATGACACACTGATACAAACAAAACGAAAGACTGATTTTAATAAAAAGGTGGTTGTGGGGTCGTATACCAAAGAAGGTGATGAAAACTCATTTTTTTATGAAGGAACGAAGATATTTATAGATAAAATCATAGAATCTAATATAAACTTTATCCCGACAACTGCTCGAAATTTAGAATCATACAAACGAACCGTTTTTTTCAAAAATGAAAAAATACAATATGTTATTTTAAATTTTGGTGGATTAATACTTTTTAATAACCAAGAGTATACAAACTGGTCAAAAATCATAGAAGAAAAATATCAACAAATCAAACCGATGGATAGAGTGTGTGAAGAGCTCAATAGTTTACTTGAAAAAGAAAAAGTAGATGTACAAGTAAAAATCATAGACAATTATTATATCAGTATCTATAATAAATACAATTTAGATGATAAGAATACTCTGAATGTGATCAGAGATACATTAAATATATTTATACAAAAAAATTCTGATTTTTATGTATATGAAAATGACAACTCTTTTGGAATCTTACCAAACTTTTTGAATAAACAATATGCAGTAGAGTATCTCATCAAAAAACTTGAACCAATTTTAACTATAGGTGCCGGAGATAATATCTCTGATTTGGATTTTATGCAATTGACAAATTTTAAATTATTACCTGAAAAGTATATTATTAAATAGAATTATACTAAAACTACAAAGCAAGAATAGATACAATTTAAGTTAAAATTCGCTTATGTCAAATAATGAAACACAACAATTTACACACCTCCACCTCCACACTGAGTATTCTATGCTCGATGGTGCTAATAAGATCAAAGTATTAGCCAAAAAAATCAAAGAGCTTGGTATGACAAGTGTCGCTATGACCGATCATGGAAATATGTTCGGTACTATTGATTTTTATAATACGATGAAAAAAGAAGGTATCAAACCTATTATCGGTATGGAAACATATCTTCACAATCAAGATGAGATAGGGGATAAAACGACCAAACAACGATTTCATCTATGTTTATATGCCAAAAATGATGAAGGATATAAAAATCTTATGTATTTAAGCTCACAGGCGTATATGCATGGATTTTACTACTATCCTCGAATCAACAAAAAACTTTTGCGTGAAAATTCTGCAGGGCTTATCTGTTCGGCTGCTTGCTTACAAGGGGAGATAAACTGGCATCTTAACTTAATCAATGAAAGAAATGTAAAAAATGGAGCCAAAGGGTATGAGGAAGCCAAAAGAATAGCACTGGAATACAAAGATATTTTTGGGGATGATTTTTATCTTGAGATTATGCGTCATGGTATAAAAGATCAGCACTATATAGATAAACAAATTATTCAAATTTCTCAAGAAACAGGAATAAAAATAGTCGCTACAAACGATACACATTATACCAACCCCAAAGATGCAGAAGCACATGAAGCTTTTATGTGTATTGCGATGAATAAACTCTATGATGATCCAAATCGTATGCGACATAGTGTGCATGAATTTTATGTCAAGTCACCAGAACAGATGGCACTTTTATATGCAGATATTCCTGAAGCGATTGCTGCCACGCAAGAGATAGCAGATAAATGTAATCTTGAGATAAAATTAGGTGATCCAACGCCTCCAAATTTTAAATTTACAAGAGAAAAATCTATTGTAAATAATCTTGTTTTACCTGAGCCAGATTTAGAATATAGTCTTGAAAATGACAAAGTGTTATTTATCGATGAGTGTTGGCGTGGGTTAGATGAGCGTCTCAAAATCGTAGATGAAAGTAAACATCAAGAGTACAAAGATAGATTACAAGTTGAGATAGATATTATCAACAATATGAAGTTCCCAGGATATATGCTCATCGTTTGGGATTTTGTGGAGTATGGTAAATCTATAGGAGTGCCTGTAGGTCCTGGGCGTGGTTCTGCTGCTGGAAGTTTGGTCGCATTTTCTTTAAAGATTACAGATATAGATCCTATTCCGTATGGATTACTTTTTGAGCGATTTCTCAATCCTGAAAGAATATCTATGCCAGATATCGATATGGATTTTTGTCAAGGGAGACGTCAAGAGGTTATTGATTATGTGGTTGAAAAATATGGTCGAGCCAATGTTGCTCAAATCATCACTTTTGGGAAACTTTTAGCAAAAGGGGTGATACGAGATGTTGCACGAGTGTTGGATATGCCATACTCTCAAGCAGATGCGATGGCAAAACTTATCCCTGATGAGTTAGGGATAAATCTAGCAGATTCGTGGACAAAAGAGCCAAAAATACAAGAGTTATGTGCGATGGATCCAAAGGCCGCACGAGTATGGGAATATGCTTTAGCGTTAGAAGGACTTAATAGAAATGCTGGGACACATGCAGCAGGTGTCGTTATCTCTAATGAGGAGTTATGGAAAAAAACACCTCTTTTTAAACCTTCAGGACTCGATACACTTGCAACTCAATACAATGGAAAATATGTAGAAGATGTAGATCTTATCAAGTTTGACTTTTTGGGACTTAAAACACTTACTGTTATCGAGGGTGCTTTACAACTTATAGAGAAACGACATGGCAAAAAAATAGATTTTACACTTGAAGATGTAAACAATAAAGATGTTTATGATTTGATTTGTACTGGAAATACTATAGGACTTTTTCAAATAGAATCTACTGGTATGCAAGATTTATGTAGGAGATTGAAACCATCAAATTTTGAGGATATTATCGCCGTACTGGCTTTGTATAGACCAGGTCCGATGGAGTCAGGAATGCTTGATGACTTTATCGATAGAAAACATGGTCGAGCAGAGATTAACTATTTTTATGATGAATTTGATGAACCTTTACGACCAATCTTAGAGCCTACTTATGGGGTGATTGTATATCAAGAGCAAGTTATGCAGATTGTTCAGGTTATAGGTGGATTTTCACTAGGTGGGGCGGATTTGGTTCGTCGTGCTATGGGGAAAAAGATTAAAGAGGAGATGGACAGACTCAAAGGTGAATTTGCTGATGGTGGAGTCAAAAAAGGGTTTGTAAAAGAGCATTGTGAAGAGCTGTTTGATTTGATTGTAAAGTTTGCTGGGTATGGATTTAATAAGTCACATTCGGCTGCGTATGCTATGGTGACATTTTATACAAGTTATTTAAAATGTTATTATCCTACAGAATTTATGGCATCACTTCTTACCCTTGAAAAAGACAATACAGACAAAGTGGTAAAATATGTCGATGAAGTAAAACGAATGGGATATGATCTTGTGCCACCAGATATAAATAAATCTTATTTAGTTTTTTCAGCAGATACACTCGAAGAGGATAATGAGGTTGTACTCTTTGGTATGGGTGCATTAAAAGGAGCTGGCGATGTTGCTATTAAGTCTATCATCGCTTCACGAGAAGAGGGTGAATTTGAAGACTTGAGTGATTTTGTATCTCGAATTGATAGCTCAAAAGTAAACAAAAGAGTCATCGAAGCACTTATAAAATCAGGTGCATTTGATACATTTGGTCATACACGAAAAGCATTGTTATTACAAATTGAAGATATAGTTGAAACAGCAGGAAAAGCGGCACAAGCTAAAAAGCAAGCCGTTGGTTCACTTTTTGGTGATGATGATGATATGACAAAAGTAAGTATTGCTATTACTGATATGCCTGAATATACCGACAAAGAGATTTTGGAGTTTGAAAAAGCATCTTTGGGATTTTATGTATCTGGGCATCCTTTGGATGAGTTTAGAGAAACACTCGATGAGATACAGTATACTTTGAGTAGTGAGATAGATACTTTAGCAGATGGAAGTGAAACGTTACTTGTGGGAAAAATTGAGGCAATTGTAGAAAAAGTTTCCAAAAAAGGGAATAAATTTGGGATAGCTACTATTATGGATTTACACGGTAATATTGAGTTGATGCTTTTTGAAGATCGTATCAAAGAGTTACGAGAAGATTTTGATTTGAGTAAACCTATTGCTTTTAAAGTAGGTGTCAAAATAGATGATTTTGGTACAAAATTTAGCCTCAAAAAAATAGAATCACTGAGAGATGCAAAAAGTGAAAAACTCAAAAAAGGGAAAAGAGTAGAAAAAGTACAGACCCCTTTAAATATTGCTATAGAATTTTCTGAAGATGATAAAATAGTGTATGAGTTATTTGATATTATTTCACAAAATCAAGGGAAAAGAGAGGTCACTTTAACAATAAAATCTAAACTTGGTGATGTAGAACTTGATAGTGGATACTATGTCAACGCAAATGTAGAAAATCTACTCAAAGGGTTATCTGGGGTGTACCTCTCTTAAAAAGCTATTATCACTTTAAGAGTAAATTTATTGAATTTGGATTAAACTTAGATACAACATAAAAAAAAGGATAATTAAATGGCAACAGTAACTTTTCAAACAGAAACAGTATGTACTTTAGTAGGAAATGAGATAAATGTAGGAGATACAGCACCTGCTGTAACAGTTGTAAACTGTGATCCAATGTTACAAGATGAACAAATAGGTGGCGCACAAGATACAGTACAATTAGTAGTAGTTGTACCCTCTTTAGATACACCTGTATGTGATGCTGAAACACGTAAGTTTAATACTGAAGCAGCTTCAATTGAGGGTGTAAGTGTCAAAACAGTATCTATGGATCTTCCTTTTGCAGCTGCTAAATTTTGTACAACAGCAGGTATAAAAGATTTAGATGTTTGTTCAGATTTTAGAAATCGAGATTTTTCTAATGCGTATGGCGTTTTAATCTCTGATGGTCCTTTGGCTGGTCTTACTTGTAGAGCAATTTTTGTAATAGATAAAAAAGGTGTCGTTACTTATAAAGAGCTTGTGAGTGAAATTACTGCTGAGCCTGATTATGAAGCTGCAATTGCTGCTGCAAGTGCTTTGATTGGTGCATAACTAAAACAGTAAATATTATTATCGTATAAAATACAAGGGGGAGTTACTATTTGTAACTCCCCCTTTTTTTATGGGAAATAATATCATAAGAATTATTAAAGATATTTATAAGATACAATATATTACTTATAATTAATATTACTTTGTTATAATTTAAGAATTTTATAAAAAGGACAATTATGTTAAAAGAAAAGTATTCTCCGATATATTTCTTATCTTCTTTGGGAGCAGGTGGTTTATCTGTTTCCTTTTATATGTATCTTATGTTTTTGGTACCTCACAAACATTCACCTATGGCGACTTTTGATTTTGTATATCCTGTACTTTTGCAAGGGAGTTGGCTCTCATTTGTAAGTGCATTTGCATTGGTATTTATTTTGGCTTTTGCTGTATTGCATTTCAAACTTTTGATTTGGAACATCAAAGAGTATGCTGCATTTAAAAAATCTTCTGCTTTTGAACCATTTTTAAATAGTAATGCCGAAGTGAGTTTGATGACTATTCCACTAACCTTGACTATGACTATCAATGTCTGTTTTGTTTTGGGAGCTGTTTTTGTCCCTGGATTGTGGAGTGTAGTTGAGTATCTGTTTCCTTTTGCTTTGATGGCATTTGCTGTAGCTGGATTTTATGCTATTAAAATATTTATGACCTATTTTTCACGACTGATAACCACTGGAAATTTTGATTTTGAAAAAAATAATAATCTTTCCCAAATGATCTCTATTTTTGCATTTGCCATGATTGCTGTAGGTTTTGCAGCACCTGGAGCTATGAGTCATTATATACAGATCAATGCAATAGGTATATTTGCTTCCATATTTTTTGCCTCTATCTCTCTTTTGTTACTTATTATCAAACTTACTCTTGGGTTTAAAGGGATGTTTAAATATGGAATAGCTGTAGAAACTACGCCAACATTATGGATAATGATCCCTATTTTAACACTTTTAGGGATCACATTTGTACGTATTAGTTTTGGATTTGATCATCATTTTCAAACCCCTTTATCGGCTACTTCACTCTTTACTCTTACAAGTTTTGTAGTTGCATTACAAATGATATTTGGACTTTTAGGCTACAGTGTGATGAAAAAACTTGGGTATTTTGAAGCATATATAGATGGAGATAAAAAATCACCTGTATCTTTTGCATTGATTTGTCCAGGGGTCGCATTTATGGTTTTTGGAATGTTTTTTATCAATATGGGATTGGTTTTAAATGGTGTTGTAGATAAATATTCACTCGCTTATTTTGTATTAATGGTACCATTTATGTTTATTCAATACAAAACTATTGTAGTGTTTTTTAAACTTAAAAATAAATTTTTATTGTAAAGATATAAAGTAAAAATATGACAGATAAAAAGCTATTTTATTATCTGTAAATAATCATTTTTTGTATCAATATCTATAGAGTATTTATCTTCTAATGGTATACATTCTAAAGAGCTTTTTTTTAAAATATCTCTAGCACCTTCATCCTCTTTGAGCTCTTTTAATAAAGGGAAATATTTTTTTGGAAAGATGGATGGAACTGCTAGTCTATTTTGGTAGTGTGAGCAAATCATGAGTTTTTTTGATTGCTCTGACTTTTGAATCATTTTTGTATAATGAGAAAGAGGAATTAAAGGTTGGTCACAAAGCATTATCATGATTTTATTTACATTTTGAATCTGAGATACTCCAAAAGCAATTGAGCTTCCCATCCCTTTTTTATAATCACTATTTATAAAACTATTTACATTTAATTTCTCAATTTTTTTTTGACATAATTGATGTTCAAATCCTAAAACTACATTAACATTAGTACTTATTGTAAGTGCATTTTTTATAGCTATCTCTAAGAATGTTTCCCCTTTATATTTTAGAAGTTGTTTTGGTCTTCCTAGTCTACTTGAACTCCCTGCTGCTAAAATTAATACAGCTAACTCATTAGATTTTTCCATTTGCTTTAGCCTCAATTTGTGCACAAATTGAGAGTGCAATTGATTCAGAGGTATAACTTCCTATATCCAAACCAATAGGTGCAAAAAATCTATGCTCGTTCTCCAATGCAAACTTTTCTTTTTTTCTTTGCATATTCTTTTTATTTCCCATTACACCGATATAGTTTATTTTTGGGGGGGTATCTAATAAAGCTTTTAAATATATATCATCAGTTTTTGGATTGTGACTTAATATAACAGAAGCATTATATGAGCTTAAATCTATTGTTTCAATATCTTCTGTATTTTTAAGCTCTATTAATTCATCAGCTTCTTTTACAAATTCTTGATTAATTTTTATATCGATAACAGTTGTTTTCCAAGCCATTAAATTTGCCATTTTTACAAGAGAACTCACATGCGCACCTGAACCAAAAATTAATAAAGAGAATGCTTTTTGTATATATTTATCAAGATTTTTATAGTTATTTACAAAATAGAAAGGCTCTATTATATACTTACTTGTACCATGACCTGAATTATCATCCAAAGGTAATAATTCAAAATTTTCTATATTTTGATTTTTTATAGCCTTTTGTGAAAGTACTAAAATCTGATTGTGTAAAAATGAACCTCCCAAAACACCTATAAACTCTCCGTTTGAATTTATAAACATCATATTTCCTGTTTTTGTATATGTAGAACCTAGTGTGTCTGACACACTAGCTACTACTATATCTAAACTCTTTTTTTTACAATTTTCTACAAACTTTAAATACTGTTTATTTGTAAACATCTCTTATCCTAGCTTAGTTGAATAGGAAATTTTGTATATCTTTTTCCTGTAGCATCTGCTAGTGCATTAATAACAGCAGAAAACATAGGTGGCACTCCAATTTCCCCTACACCACCTATTTTTTCACCTGAATTTATTATCTCAACACTTATGTTATCAGGTGCATCTTTAATTCTATTTACTTTGTAATCATAGAAGTTATTTTGATCAACTGCACCATTTGTAAGAGTAATTTGCGAATATTTACAATACCCAATAGTAAAGTTAATAGCACCTTCAATTTGATTTTCAACTCCTAGTGGATTGATTGCATATCCACAGTCAACAGCTGCCCAAACATCTTGTACTTTAAAATCATTTTTTTCCACTTTTACTTTTATTACATACGCAACAATACTTCCAAAGGACTCTGCAATTGCCACTCCATAACCACTATTTTTGTCTCTTTTATACCAGTTTGATTGTTTTGCGACATTTTGAAGAAGTGTTATAAATCGAGGATTTTTTAAGTTTTGTATTCTAAAATCAATTGGATCTTTATTTAAAGAAATTGCCGCTTGATCAATAATATTTTCAACTATAGGAGAAGATATTGTGTGTCCAACAGATCGTAACCACAAAACTGGTACAGGCGATGTTGGACAATATGATTGTAAATCATGATTTTGTATCTTATAGGGATGATTATCAAGACCTTCTCTTTGCATCGCATCTACACCATCTTTAAACATAAAACCTTCTAAAAAAGTACCTTGTGTAATAGATTGGTTTATAAGAGTATTTTTAAATCCTGTTATATTTCCTTTTCTATCAACAGCAAGTGATGCTTTATCAAATACTAGTGGTCTATAATTACCTGTTTTAATATCATCTTCTCTTGACCACAAAGTCATAATAGGATATTTTTCATCTTTAGCCACAAATGAAGCATCAACTACAAAATCAAAGTTTGTAGGAGCTCGTCTTCCAAAACTACTTCCTAAATAGTTATTATAGTATTCAACATTTGCAGATTCTATTTCTAGTATTTTGGCACAAGTATCTCTAAATATTCCTTGCATCTGTCCACCTGCTGAGATATATGCAGTATCCCCTTTATGATGTATAGTACAATTAAGTGGTTCCATTGGAGCATGTGCCAAAAAAGGGAATGAATACTCAGCATTTACTACTTTAAAAGCATTATTAAAAGCACTTTTCGTATCACCATCTTTTCTCATAGTTTTAATATCTTTGGAAAAATACTCTTTATATTCTTTTTCTAAATCAGAAGAGTTTATATTTTCAAATGCTCCATTGTCCCAAACTACAGATATATGTTCTATTGCATTTTTTGCTTGCCACCAGTACTTTGCTATGACTGCTATTTTTTCATTTGGAAGTTGTTTTATCTTTAAAACTCCAGGCATATTTTTTGCTTTTGTATCATCATAACTTTTTATTTTTGCACCAAAAACTAAAGGGTGTATTAACGCTGCATATTTCATATTTGGAAGTCGAACATCAATACCAAAGAGAGCTTTACCCGTTATTTTTTCTTCCACTTCAATAGGATGTCTTTTGAGTGCTTTACCCATAAGCCTAAATTCACTTGGCTTTTTAAGATCTACATCTTTTGGTAACTTCATTTTTTTAATCTCTTCGATGAGTGAACCATAAGAGAGTTTCTCTTTTGTTTTTTTATTTATCACGAAAGAGTTTTTTGTTTCAATATTATAGAGTCTTACTTGCCATTTTTTGGCTGCTGCATTTTTAAGCATATATCTTACTGCAGCACCCACTTTTCGTATGCTTTCATTGTGAAACTGTATCGACCCTGATCCACCAGTAATCATCAAAGGCATCCCAGGTCTGTTATATATTGGTTTTACAGGTGCTGGTTCAAAAATAATCTCTTCCCATAAAGCATCTAATTCATCAGCAATACATTGAGCAAATCCTGTATAAACACCTTGTCCCATCTCCGCTTGTCCCATAATAAATGTGATTTTATTATCTACATCAATTTTAATAAAAGCGTTTGGTTCTAAAATATTACTTTTTTGCGTAGTAGTAGCTGCTTTACTTTTTATTGGTATATGAAAACCCATTACAAATGCAGATGTCACAAGTGTACTTTTTTGTATAAATTCTCTTCTTGAAAGTTTCATAGTTTATCCTTTTGATACAGTAGAAACTGCTTTAAATATTTTATTGTATGTTCCACATCGGCAAATATTCCCATCCATTGACTCTTTTATCTCATTTTCATTTGGATTTGAATTGGATTTTAGAAGTGCTGCTGCATTGAGTATTTGTCCTGATTGACAGTATCCACATTGAACTACATCGTGTACTTTCCATTGTACTCGTAATAAGTTTATCTCTTTATCTTCTGTATTTTCAATCGTAGTAATTTTTTTTCCTAAAGCTTGATCAATGCTAGTAGAACACGATCTAATAGCAACTCCTTCTAAAAGTACTGTACAGGCTCCACATTGTCCTACCCCACAACCAAATTTTGTCCCTGTCATATTTAAATAATCTCTTAAAACCCATAAAATTGGAGTATCTAAAGGGATATCATTTAGAGTGTATTTTTTATCATTTATTGTAATAGTATTCATATATTTTCCTCAAATCTATAATATTTTATTATTTAGTTTAATATAATTATTAAAATTCAAATAGAATAATACTCCAAAATTCTTGCCTATTTCTATGAATTTTGATATATTATTGAAATAGGAGTGACTATGAATAATAGTATTAAAAATTCAGATTTGATTGATTTGATACAACAATATTGCCAAGATACAACATTAGTTGATAGTAAAATACCTCATTTACAATTTTACTCTAGTAGTAAAGAATCTGAATTTATAAATGTTATTTATGAACCCTCTTTATGTATCGCTTTACAAGGGGAAAAAGAGATTAGTTTTGGAAATGACACTTACTCTTACTCACCAGAACAGTATTTTATCACCTGCACAAATATCCCTGCAAAAATGAAAATCAAAAAGGCTTCCAAACAAAATCCTTATGTTGCTATTGTTTTAAACTTTAGTATAGATGATATCTATGAGGTTTTAAAAGATTTTGAATCTTCTAAATTAAAAAATAAAAAAGTAGTAATTCCTTTATGTTTTAATACTTTGGACAATACTTTATTAGAACCTTTAAATAGATTGGTAAAACTCTTAGAGAAACCTCAAAAAACGATTGATTTTATATATCCTCTCATTATTAAAGAGATAATCTTTATTTTATTGGAAAATGATGAGGAGTTTTTTAAACAGTATATCTTGGAAGGTTCTATAACAAATCAAATAGTAAAAGTGATACGAGAGATAAAAGAACACTCCCATGAAACAATCAATATAAAAGAGTTAGCACATAAAAGAGGGATGAGTGAATCTACACTTTATCAAAATTTCAAAAAAATCACTCAGATGAGTCCCTTACAGTTCCAAAAAAAGTTACGACTAGAGGAAGCAAAACAATTATTATATACTCAAAATCGCAGTGCCTCTGAAGTAGCATTTGAAGTTGGATATGAATCTGCTTCCCAATTTTCGAGGGAATATCTAAGAATGTACGGAATGTCACCCAAAGCTCATAGCTTATTTTTAAGAGATAATTAAATCATCTCAATTTATCAAATTTACCCATAAAAAGAGATATTGTATATTTTATATACATAAATGTCGTTTTTTTTCTATACTATTAATTGAATAATTCATATAATTTCCCAGTCAAGAAATTGGTATTATGAAAGAAGGAGTAAGTTTGAAAACAAAAAGTTTTAACATCAGTGTAAAACTTGGTATGAGTATTTTAGCAAGTGGTATTATCCTAAATGCATCGGATATTGATCCCAAGAGTATCATAGATACAAAATGTGTGGCATGTCATGTGAGTCAAACAGATAATAGTTTGACTCGTATCTCTGAACAAAGAAAAACACCAGAGGGTTGGTGGATGACTATTTCAAGAATGCAAAAGTCAAATGGATTAGTTATCTCAAATGAAGAGAAAAAAAGTGTCGTAAAATATCTAGCAGATACACAAGGGTTAAACCCAGAAGAATCTGAACCATATAGATATATTTTAGAAAAAACACCTAATATGATAGAGTCAAAACATGAACAACTATTTACAGATATTTGTAATAGATGTCATAGTGCAGCTAGAGTTGGGTTACAAAGACGAACAAAAGCGGAGTGGGAAAATTTAGTGCAATTCCATATGGGGTATTTCCCATCTATAGAGTACCATGCTTTATCTCGAGATAGAGATTGGTATAAGATAGCATCTACTGAAATAATCGATTATCTTGATAAAAATCTTAACAACGACAAAGAGTTTAAGATGGTTAATGCAGACTATTCAGGTGAATGGGTTGTATATGGTCATAGGCTAGGTGAAGGTGATTATTCTGCAACAATGAAACTTACTCAAGGTGAAAAAGACAACTATAAAGTAGAACTTAATGGGAAGTATTTTGATGGAAGAGAGTTTAAAGGTTCTGGAAATGCAATCGTGTATTCAGGATATGAATACAGAGCAACTGTTGAGATTGATGGGATAGATTTCAAGCAAGTACTTATGCTAAATCCTAAAACATTTGAGCTAAAAGGTGCAATGCACGAATCGAAACATGCAGAAGAAACAGCAACACTTACAGGTGTAAAAGTTTCAAATACAAGTGCTAAAGTTTTAGGTGTCTCTCCAAAAGCTATCAAAGCAGGTACTACAAGCACTCTTACAATCGTGGGAAATAACTTAAGTAAAAATGTAAAACTATCATCTGGATTAAAACTCAATAAAGTTTTAGAAAGTAGTTCTACAAAACTTGTAGTAAGTGTGAGTGCCAGTAACAATACCCAAAAACAGATTGATCTAAAAGTTGGATCTTTGAGTCTTAAAGATTCACTAGTTGTTTATAATAAAATTGATTCTTTAAAAGTACTTCCAACATACGCTATTGCAAGAGTTGGTGATGCAGGTGGAAAAACACCAAAACAACATGCAATCTTTGAAGCATATGGGATGTTAAAAGGAACTGACGGAAAAATTGGAACTCCTGATGATATTTCACTAGGTGTTGTTGATGCAAAATGGAATATAGCACCATTTGATGAAACTTCAAAACATGATGAAGATATCAAATATGTTGGGACGATGGATTCTTCTAGTGGGAGATTTATACCATCATTTGCAGGACCAAATCCTTTACGAAAATTTGGTACTAACAATGCAGGAAATATGAAAGTGATTGCTACTTATAATGAAGATAACAAAGTGGTTACTGGTGACTCTCATATGATGGTTACTATACAAAAATGGGTTAATACTCCAATAGATTAAGGATAGATAATGAGCAATAATGAATTTAAAGTAAATAAACATAACTATAGAATAATAAAAAATGAAAACGAAAATCTTTTATTTCATGTTCCTACAACCTCTTTGTATGAACTCGATACAGATGGAGTAAATTTAATAAGTGATCTTGAAAAGGGAAATTTAGAAGTAAATGACTCAAATAAAGAGGATATAGCTATGTTAAAAAGTCTTGGTTTGTTTGGTATTGAGGAGCCAAGTACTTATCAGGAGATTAAAAACCTTCCTGCAACTACTTTGATTTTAAATATTGCTTCAGGATGTAACTTAAGTTGTACGTACTGTTATAAAGAGGACTTAACTACTATGAAAAATAGTGGAAATATGACTTTTCAAACAGCACAAAGTGCAATAGAGCATCTTTATAATGGTGCAAAAGATCAAAAAAGTTTTAATGTGACATTTTTTGGTGGTGAACCATTAGGGAACTTTGAGCTTATTAAAGAGGTGACTCTTTATGCTACACAATTTTTTAATGAAAAAGAGGCAACTGTAGACTTTACTATGACTACAAATGCCACTCTTTTAACAAAAGAGATTATAGAATTTTTAAAAGCATATAAATTTGGTATTACTATTAGTATGGATGGTCCAGAAGCTATACATAACAAAACACGACTTACGAATAGTGGTGGTGGAAGTTATGAGCAAGTAAAAAAGAAAGTAAAACTTTTACAGTCTTTATATACAAGTGAACGACCTATTGGTGCTAGAGTTACTCTCACAGCTGGTGTAACACAAATCGAAGAGATTTGGGATCATTTGTTTAATGAACTAAATTTTGACGATGTGGGTTTTGCTCCAGCAACAGCAAGTGATGAATCTATATTTAATTTAAGTGAAAAAGAATTAGTAACAATATTTGATGGTTTTAAAACACTTGGAAAAAGATATATAGATTCAGCACTCAAAAATGAATTTAACGGTTTTTCTAATTTACATAGAATAGTTGGTGATATTCATGCAGGAAGAAAGAAAAAACTTCCTTGTGGTGCTGGTGTTGGACTTTTATCTGTAAGTTATAAAGGTGACTTTGACCTTTGTCATAGATTTACAGGAAGTGATTTTACAAATTTTGGAAATGTAAAAACAGGTCTGGATAAACCAAAATTGATCAATTTTGTAGAAAAAAGACTCAATACAAATGATGGTGACTGTTCAACATGTCATATTAGAAACCTATGTGCAGGTGGTTGTTATCACGAAAGTTATATGAGATATAACGATCCTACTAAAGCTGTATTGCATTATTGCGATATTATGAGAGATTGGATCGATTATGGACTGTATGTTTACTCAGTGATAAGAGAGAAAAACCCAGAGTTTTTCGATATATATTTTAATGAAGAAAAAGGAGATACAAATGGGCTTATTTAAACCCTTAAATCCAAAAGCGGATCTATTGAATAAATCTATAAAAGATGGAACAGAGAAAGAAGTAGTTGCTATGCAAAGTATAGTAGGATGTACATCAACATTTGATCCAGGTTGGGAAGTTGATGCTTTTGGTGGTGTGGCAGGTCTTTGTCAACCGATGGAATCAGATCTTTACGGTTGTGCCGATCCTTGTTGGTGGCCAGCACAAGTACCTGATACTATGCATAATCCTAACTGGAGTGCAAAAGCAACTGACAGTGCTAAAGACTGGAGAGAATTAGCAACAATCTATCCAGATATGGATAAGTAGTGAGGAATAAAATGAAAAAATTACAATTATTAACATTTGCAATGGCTGCAGCATTTATATCTGGGTGTAATGCACCTAGCCAACCTACAATGCCCGAGGCTCAAGACAAATACAATTCAAAATTAGAGTTAAAAACTGATAGAGATTATATCGCTTATGTTGCAAGAGACAATGTACTTAATATTGTTGATGGTAAAGAGCATAAACTTTATAAGTCGTGTCCTTTAGATGGTTTTCAAGCTCCAGGTGGACTGATCATCTCAAATGATACAAAAATGGGTTATATTCTACAAGAAAATATGCAACAAATAAATGGATATAACTTAAATACTTGTGAAAAAACATTTACAGCCCCTTTAAGTTATGACAATGTTATAGCAAGATCTATGTTTTCATTTAACATCAGTCCTGATGATAAAAGAATTTATACTATCACAAGTGAAACAGAAAAACAAATAGATAGATACAAAGTATTAGATCCACAATTTTCTGTATTTAATACAGCAGACGGAATTGGGGCAAAACCTGTTAAAAAGTTTAAAGCTCCAAGACAAATAACTGTAATGGGTGTGGATAAAAATGATAATGTTTATGCGGCTGGTGCAGATATGTATAAAATCAATCCAAAAACAGAAGAGATAACAACAGCTACAAAACTTAGAAACTGGACAAGAGGGAATTATTCTCCACCTGATTCACTTGCTATGTGGCCAATTGGACAACAGTCAAATGAATTTATGACAATGTATACAGCTGCTAAATGGAAAGATGATAAGATGGAAGGTGCTCCTGATATCGTTTGGGGTGCTACAAGAGTTGACTTAACTACAGGAGAAGTAGAACAAAGTGATTTTGGTCCATTTTATAATATTATGTTTACAGGTATGACACATCCAAAAGATAGTAATCTTATCTATGGTGTATTAACTCAATTAAACAAATATGATAGAAAAGCCAAAAAACTCATTAAAGGTGTTGATTTAGATCATACCTATTATTGTTTAGGTTTTGCTACTGATGGGCATGAACTTTATATTGGTGGATTAAATCATATTCTTATCGTTGATCCTGTGACACTGGAGAGCAAAAAAAGATTAGAACTGCCTTATGGAGACTTAGGTGCAGGTACTATGCAAGTATTCCGTGCAAAATAGTAAAATAATTGGTATCCTAAAAAAATACCTGAAGATTGAAATAAAATCTATACTTCTACTACTTGGTATCTCTTTGATATCAAGTGGTATAGTTGTAATTCAACCTTATCTGATGCAAAAACTCATCGATGAAGCTTTTTTATTAAAAGATATGGAACTTTTCTTTTATTTAGTGGCTACAATCGTTTCTATAGGAGTTATGGGAATATTCTTAAGTATTTATTTACAATACAACTACACTAAACTCTCTATAAAAATACTTTTTGCTCTTAGAATTGATATTTTTGAAAAAATATATTCAAACCACAAACTTTTTTTTCAAAAATATAAATCAGGTGATCTCTTATCAAGACTTCAGGGTGATATTACAGAACTGCAAAGGTTTGGAATTGATTCTATTTTTGGACTTTTTTCTGCTGTGTTTGGATTGATTGGTGCAATTATAGTGATGGCTTATTATGATATTACATTATGTTTATTTGCACTTGTTTTACTTCCGATTGAGTTTTATTTACTCAAACCCATATATCCTAAAATGCACAATACAACAAAAGCTGTACGAGAATCTACAGCAATAATAGGAAGTTTTGTAATCGAGTCATTACGATATGTAAATTTTATAAAAAAACTCAATCAAGTTGAAACAAGAAAAGAAGACTTAACAAATCTTCAAGAGTTCAATAAAAAAGCCTTGCTTTCACAACAAAGAGTGCAGATAATTTTTACCCAAATTCCTGTAATAATTAGTCTTCTTGCTCGTGTAGCTTTGATTTTATTTGGTGGATATAAAGTTATCAAAGGTGAGCTTAGTATTGGAGAACTTATGGCATTTTTGACCTATTTTTCTATGGTTTTAAATCCTGTGCATACTATTCTTGGGATTTTGAATAATCTTCCAAAACTCAAAGTAAGTATCGATAGACTTGAAGCAATTATTCCCCCTACAGAAAAAGAAAAAAAGTTTCTAAGTTTATCAACTACTCCCGTTATATCATTTGAAAATATCTCTTTTGCGTATCCAAATAAAGCACTATTATTAGAAAATCTAAATCTTAAAATAAACTATGGTGAAAAAGTAGTTATTACAGGTGAGAATGGTATTGGGAAATCTACACTCATTGATATTTTACTTAATTTTTTAGAGCCATTGAATGGAAAAGTCCTTTTAGATCATAAAAATACGCAAGAGATTGATTCAAAAATTATTCAAAATACCATAGGTTTAGTAGAGCAAGAACCTGTTATATTTTCTATATCATTAAAAGAAAATCTTCTTATGGTTAAAAAAGATGCAAATGAAAATGAACTTCTTGAAGTTTTAGAAAAAGTAGGTTTAAGTGATTTTGTACATTCACTCCCTGATAATATCAATACAAAAATGAGTGAAGGTGGAGCAAATTTATCTGGTGGTCAAAAACAGCGTATCTCAATAGCCAGAGCTATCTTAAAAAATGCTCCTATTGTATTATTTGATGAACCAACAGCCACTTTAGATAAAGATTTTGTATCTCAAATAGATGCGTTAATGGATGAATGTTTTAGTGATTCTACAAAAATAATAATCTCTCATCATGATTGTTATACAAATGCAAGATATCTCAAAATAGAAAATAAAAAAATAGTAGAGTTAGAAAATGGATAAAAATATTAATGTAGCAATTTTAGATAGTGGCTGTAGTTTTGAAACTTTTGAAAAATTCAAAATAACAATTGATGAAAATCAAAATCCAGTTTTTGAAAAACAAGATAAACTCAATTTTACACATGGTGATGTTATAGCTAATATAATAAAACAAGAGGGTGTCAATATTTATGATATACAAGTATTTGATGAAAAACTTTCAACCTCACCATTACATATTTTTTATGCTTTAGAGTATTTATTAGATAAAGAAATAGATGTGATTAGTATGAGTTTAGGGCTTACTTCAAATTATAAAGAGATACAAGAGGTATGTGAAAAGCTTCAAAAAAAAGGAGTAACAATTGTAGCTTCTTATCCCAGACGCTCAACTACTCACACCTATCCATCATCATATGATGGAGTTATAAAAGTCACTTCTGAGGGGATGTGTGAAGATGATAAGGTTGTTTCTTTGGATGAAAAGAGTGAGTACTTTGGAACAAATCCTTTTTCTTCAAAAAAAGAGGTAGCAGGATCAAGTGTATCTGTAGCTAAATTTACAGCTGAATATTGTCAATATCTTCTTCAAGGATATACCAAAATAGAGATACTCAAAGAGTTTTCAAAAAGGAAAGTAGATGAACCATACTAAAAAAATATGTGTACTAGGAGCAGGAATTGCAGGAGTTACCACTGCAATTGGTTTGAAAAAACTTGGATTTGATGTAAGTATCATAAATAAAAAACGACCATTTAGAGCTTATGAGGGTTTTAGTCAACGTACAAAAGATGGGCTTCATATGCTAAAGTGTGAAAAAGCAGCAACTCTCTTAGATAAACAATCAATAAGAAATTCAAATTGGGCAAATCAAGAAAGTAGTATAAATTATGAATTTGTAGTAAATAGAGAAGAGTTAGATTTACTTTTACTCAAGGATACGAAAAATAACAATATTGAAATTATTAATGGAAGTGTAGTTGATATAGACTATAAAGATGTTATAAAAGTTTCTTATAAAAATAACAATGAAACTTTAAAAATAGAGTGTGATTTTATAGTTGATGCAAGAGGAAGATTCACTCCTTATAAAAGTGAATACACTCAAGGACCAAAAAGTTTTTCGATACTTCAAGAGCTAGAATTATCACCAATGAATGAAGCAAAAACATCAATTGATTCCATAAAAGATGGTTGGGTTTGGCAGGCTTATGTAGGAGAAAAAAGAGGATATTTACAATTTTCTTGCGATAAAGAGATTGCTGATAAAATCACTTGTTTTGATGATGTTATAAAATATTTGGAAAATCAAAATATTGATTTATGGACACTCAAAAACTATACACTCAAAAATAAACTTGTAAAAAGAGACTCATTTTCTAAAGTGCATAAAGAAATTATAAATAAAAAAATGATTTTAGTGGGAGATGCAGCTGCTAGCATCGATCCTCTTTCTGGAAATGGTGCTTTTCAAGCGATGAGTATGAGTAGTATTGCTGCAATTGTGGTCAATACAATATTACATAAAAAAGAAAACTTACAAATAGCGATAGAATTTTATAAAGAGAGAGTAAATTTTATCTATGAAAAATTTACTAAAATTGGAAAAGAATTTTACTGTTTGGAAAAAAGATTTGATTCAGATTTTTGGAAGATAAGACAAAACTGGCCAAAAGAGATAAAAACCTTGGATTTTGAACCTTATGTCAAAGATGGTGCAATTGTAGGAAAAGATTTTATCTTTGCTAAAAAAGTTCTTGTCACAAAAGAGAACCCTCTTGGAGTATTTTTTTATAAAAATATAGAGATTGTAGAGCTTGCCCAATACTGTATATCACATTCAAAAGAAGATGCATTTATTTATTTTGAAAAATTTATAAAAAGTAATGAATTAAATAAAGAGTTTGAAGTAAATTTACTGCAGTGGCTTCTCTCAGAAAGTATTATAAGTAAATAGTCTAGTATTGGAATAATATTATAACTAGAACTTATTTTATTTAAGTATAGATTTTATACATATATAAGGAAGTTTTGTATATTTTATTAACATAAATGGCGGTTTTTTACAATCAATTTTTTTATTTTATTTGTATAATTTCTTATCTTTTAAATCAAAATGGGGAAAAAATGAAAAAAATTAGTTTAAGTGCAATCGTAGCGATATCAATATTAAGTGCATGTACAAATGCAAGTGCAAATGAAGTAGGTGTTAGTTTCCAATTAACTGGTACATCAAATTATATGTTAAGAGGTCTTTCTTTATCAAATGATAAAGCAGCTGTATTTGGAGATATAACAATTGGTTATGGAAACTTTTTTGGGGGAATATGGGCTTCAAATGTAGAATTTGAAGGTGTAACAGATACAGACGCAGAGATAGATTTTTATGCAGGATATGCAAATAGTTTTTATGATTTATCTGTAAGTGCAGTTTATGCAAGATATACTTATGGATCTGAATTAGTTGATGATTCTGATGATTTAAAATTTGACATCTCTTATCCTTTTGGGAAAGTTACTCTTGGTGGAAAATATGAAATAGCAACTTGGAACGAAAATGATGAAGCTGAAAAAAATGACTACGTAGAGGGTTATGTTGGGTATGATTTTGGAGTAGCAACGGCAACTGTATCTGTAGGATCTTGGGAAAATACAGGAGATAACTATATGCTAGCACTTAGTAAATCAGGAAAATTTGCAGAACAAGATGTAGAATTTAAAGTACGATATGTACGGTTTAATTCAGAGGATGAGACAGTTAATCCTGATGATGACACACTTTTTGCAGATGTAATATTCTCTTTCTAGTGATTTATAATGATTGAAAAAGCTCTCTCTTCTAACGTTTTTTTACCTAACTTTAAACTTAATAAATGGATAAAACATTATTGGTTTTTAGAGGGGAATAACAAAGAAAGTTCAATAGAAAATAAATATGTACTTCCTGATGGCTGTACCACTATTATTTTTATATTGGAGGGGAGTATTCAATTAAATGGGTTCAATGATAAAGTCTTAACACAAGGGATTTATATTATCCCTCCTATTCTAAAAAGCCATAAAAATTTATTTTCTAAAGATATATTTTTAATAGATATTCACCTCAATCCAGGTATTTTTTATAAACTTTTTGATTTTCCAGTAAGTGAACTTGTCGCAAACAAAGTATATGATTTTGATGAACTTGAGATTAAAATGGATAAAAGTATTATTGAAAAACTTTTACCACTTAAAAACAATAAATACTTATTGTTAAATGAGATAAATGAATATTTTTACAAGCTTTTTCATTCCGTGAATTATTTGGAAGATACACTTATCAATAGCCTAGCAGATCTTTATAAGGATGGTCAATTAGATAATTTTTATGATACTCAAATTCTTTCAACAAGACAAGTGCAAAGAAAAGTAAAATCTATCACTGGGCTTACCCCAAAAACAATAAGTAGAATAGGAAGATTTTATAATATTTTGGAAAATACAAATACAATTTCAAATAGTGTTGATTTTCATCAATTAGAAAATGTAAATAAAATAACAGATCAATCACATTTTATTAAAGAGTTTAAATACTTTACAGGAGTTTCCCCTTCCCATTTTTTTAATGAGTATTATAATTATTTACAATTTAATACTATAATGAAAAAATAATTATTGAATTTTCAAGATTATAAGCGTATAATCAAATCCTTAAAATTCAACCACGAAAGAAAAAAAATTGTTCAAAGAAAAAATCATTACAGCAAACTCCATCAAAAGAGTTTTTTTATTTATCTTAGGGCTATTCATAATGGCATTTGGAGTTGCGTTCTCTGTAAAAGCTAATATAGGAGTTTCTCCTATTTCATGTGTCCCTTATATCTATAGTTTGGAATATCCTTTGACTATAGGGGAAACAACTATTTTATTAAATTCACTTTTTGTAATAATTCAAATTATTTTACTTCGAAAGAAATATAATCTTATGCAACTAGTACAACTTCCAGCTGTTATTGTTTTTGGATATTGTATTGATATAACTATGGCAGTTACAAAAAATATTGATCCCTCAAACTATATAGAGCAATTTCTTTTGTGTTTGTTTTCTTGTGTTGTATTGGCATTCGGGATTTTTTTACTTATAAAAACACGATTGACTTATCTTCCTTTAGAAGGTTTAGTGATTGTTATTATGCAAAAATTTGAAAAAGAGTTTGGTAAAATCAAAATATCTATGGATAGTTTGATGGTAACTATAGGGGTTATAAGTTCTTTTATCTTTTTTGAACATCTAGTAGGTATACGTGAGGGGAGTATTATCGCAGCTTTGAGTATTGGAGCATTGATTAAATTTTTTAGTGAAAGACTCTCTTTTGTAGATAGTTGGTTATGGAATGATACAACTATAAAAGAGGACGTAAAAGATCAAAACACTCCGTACAACGATAAATTTGTTATCACTATTTCCAGAGAGTTTGGGAGTGGTGGTCGTGAAATAGGAAAACGTATTGCAGAAGAGTTAAAAATAGCATTTTATGATAAAGAGTTGATTGATTTGACAGCAGAAAAAACAGGATTTACAAAAGAGTATATTACACAAAATGAGCAAAAACTCACAAACTCATTATTGTATGATTTATATGAACAAAACTATATGTATATCCATGATGAACTTCCACCAAAAGATACACTTTTTTTAATACAAAGTAAAATCATACGTGATATTTGTAGCAAGGAATCTTGTGTAATAGTGGGTCGATGTGCCAATTTTATTTTAAAAGATCATCCAAATTGCACAAATATATTTATTCATGCCAATAAAGAGTATCGAAAAGATAAAATTAATAATGAATATAAAACAAGTTTAGTTTTTACAGATGATGATCTAAACCAATCTGATGAAAAAAGAGCCAATTACGCTTTCCATTTTACTCATAAAAACTGGAAAGATGCCTCAAATTATCATTTTACTTTTGATAGTTCATTTGGTACTCTTAAAGAAAATGTCAAAAAAGTGATTGGATTTATTCGCTAGTTATACTTAAAAAAGAATATAATATTTATAGGCAGTTTTTTAACATACAGTAACATCTCAAACCACATCTTACCGTGAATAAATTCAAGATTTTGTATGCTGTATGATTTTATCTTTTCGGAACCTCAATTTTAATTGAGATAAAACAAATAGTATTGTTTATAATACTTACTTATCAAGATGTACAAAAAAACTCACCCCTTGTGTATTGTTTTTGACAGTTAAACTCCCTTTACAATGCTCTTCAACAATCACCTTGGACATATACAATCCCAATCCTGTCCCATTCTTTTGTAATTTTGTAGAAAAGTAAGGCTCAAAGATAGTATCTATTATATCTTCAGGGACTCCATCTCCATTGTCTGATAGTTTTAAAATATGTTGATTTTCTTGCTCATATATCTCTATTGTGATACGAGGATCTTTTATTTTGTTTTCTAAAAGTGCATCAATTGCATTATTAATTAAATTTAATAATACTTGAGTGAGTTCACTTTCAAAACTAAAGAACTTTGTTTTTGTTTCTATCTGTACCTCTAGCTGTATCCCTTTGTTTTTTATGAGTACTGATACCATTGAGAGGACTTTATTTGATATCTCAGACAAAGAGGTTTCTTTTTTTCCTGTATTTGGTTTGAAAAAATTTCTAAAATCATCTATAGTTTTTGACATAAACTCTAACTGTGTGATGATATTACGACTGATAGGTTTATAGGTCTCAATATTCATATCTCCTTCAAACTCTAGCTTTGTTTCTATTTTCATATTGATAGCACCAATGACATTCAAAGGTTGTCGCCACTGGTGAGCTATCATACTTATCATCTCTCCCATCAAGGCTAGTTTTGATTGTTGTTGGATGAGTTTATCTTTTTGTTGTAATTCTGTTAAGTCTACAACTGTATTAAGGCGGAGTTTTTCTCCATCTTTAATAATATCTCTTCCTGATACAAGTGTTGGAACAATAAGATTATCTTTGGTGTGTAAATCAATTCGTAGTAAATTTACATTTCTATCAGTTAACTTTTCTTTTACTTTTTGCATCTCATAAGATGGAATAAAATCATAAACATTCTTTCCTAAAAGCTCATAAGCATTTGAATAACCTAATAACTTCACCCCTGATCTATTTATCATAACTATTTTACCCTCATTATCATGTAAAAATATTGATTCTATAGTAGTATCAAATAGTGACTGAAAAGTTTTAAGAGAGTTAAGATAGGATCTATTTTGTTTTTTTAAATCTACAGTTGCAGCTTCTATTCTCATTTGTAGATTTTTATTTTGTTTTCGTAATAGATGATTTCGAAATAAAATAGTAATATAAATAAAAAATATAATAATAAAACCATAATAAAAATATGTAAAATCTTTTTTACTTTCAACAGTAGTAGAGATCCATTTGTTCATAATAGATATTTTTCTTTCTTCTGAAATCGAATCTATTACTTTTTTTAAAATACCCATTAAAATAGTATCTTCTTTTTGTACTCCTATTCCAACTTTTGTATCGTTTAGATTATTGAGTATTTTCAAAGATGATGCATATTTTTTTTGTATATCATAAAAAGCGATTAAAGAAGGGGAAAAAAATCCAAATGCTTTCCCTTTTGCTATAAGTTTGTAAGCCTCTTCTCTATTATGGGTCGTTTTTATTTTTAGATTTGGATAGTTTTTTTCTAAAAAGATAAGTATCTCATAACAATTTTCATTTACAAGAAAGATCTTGCTCTCAAGCTTTTTGATATCTCGTACAAAAGGTTGCTCTTTTTGTGTTACTAAAGCAATATAATCATTTAAATAGGGAGATGTTACCTTAAAATAAACATAATCTTTTTGAGCTCTCATCATTTTTGTAGGTTTGAGATCACAATTATTTTTTTTCATAAACTCTTTTGTAAATTGTTCATTTTGAGTAGAAATAATTTTATATTTTAATCCTAATTTCTCTTGAATAAGAGAGAGATACTCTCCCCCTATACCTGAAAGTTTATGAGCTTCTATCCCTTCATAAGGAAATAGATCATTTTTGAGACAGACTACTAACTCTTTTCTATTTTCTAGATATTTTTTCTCATTTTGTGTTAAATGGATAGAATTTGATACAACACCTTGAATTTGTAACCATTTTTGTACAATAGCATTTTTTTCTGTTTGGTTTATATTATGTAAACCTTTCTGAAAAATAGCTTGTATAATTTGCTTCTTTTGATTGATAAACATACGGATACCTGAAGATTTAAATTGCTCTTGATGTATAGCTTTTATCCCTGTTATGAGATTGTTATTCAAAAAATTATTCATAGCAAATTGTGCTTCGTATACAGCATCCACTTTGTTTTCTAAAAGTAAAGAGATAGAGTGACTTATACTTTTTGTTTCCACTATTTTAATAAATGGAAATGCTTTTTGTATTTTATCTATTGTCCCATATCCTTTTATGATAGCTATCTTTTTATCTCTAAGATCTTGAAAGTTATCTATAGCAGTATTATTTTGATTGACAAAAAGAAACTCTTTTATTTTAAAATAAGTAGAGGTATAGATCCCATATTCAGTCCGTTTTTTAGTATAACAAGTAGCTGGAAGAAGATCAATTTTATTATTTTTAAAATCTTCGAGTAATTCATGCCATGGTTTCACAATATATTTTACTTTGATATCAAAATCTTTTATAATCCTTTTTAAAAAATCCGCACTAATCCCATCAATCTCATTATTTTCTTCACTATATATAATAGGTTCCCAATTTTCTATCCCTATGGTGATCGTATTATTTTTCAAATACTCTTTTTCTTGTTTTGTAAGTGTAGTCTCTAATGAAGTATGTTCAGTATGGGCATAAAGTGTATGAGTAAAAAGTACAAAAAATAAAAATAAAATTTGATAATTTTTTTTACCCATCCACTTTCTCAAAAATAAATTTTGCTCCATTTTTATTGTTTTGGACAGACAACTCCCCATGCAATTTTTTTGCAATTTGTGCAGACATATAAAGTCCTATACCAGTCCCTTTCCCTATAGGTTTGGTTGTCGTATTTGGTTTAAATATATCATTTATGATATGGGATGCTATCCCTCCTGCATTATCTTCTATCTCGAATTTCAAAGAATTTTGTTCTTTTTTTACGCTGAGAGTGATAACTCTCTCTTGTATATCTTTCTCATTAAAAGCATCTTTTGCATTGTTGATGATATTTAAGATAAGATGTTTAAACTCATTTTCATTTCCATTTATGGTGTACTCTTTTAAGATGTTTTTTTCAACTTTTATAGTATTTTTCATAAATTCATCATGTACTAAAACAAGTACAGAATCTACAGCATCAGAAATACTAAATTGTTTATTTTGAGTATCTGGTCTAAAAAACTTTCTAAATGAATCAAGAGTATCAACTGCATGATTGAGTTGAGTAGTAAATTTATCTCTATAAGTATCTATATACTCTTTATTGATATAGCCATCTTCATAGTCATATTGTAACATATCAGCATGCATAGCCATTATGTTCAGAGGCTGTTTCCATTGATGAGCAATTGCATCTATCATCTCACCCATAGCAGCTAGCTTACTTTGTTGCATCAAAATCTTTTCTTGATAGAGTCTTTTTTGTATCTCTTCTTGTACTTTATTTTCTAAATTTATTTTGTACGCATCATTCTCTTTTTTAAGATTAATTCCATTAAGTACATTTTGAAGAACGACAGTAAATGTTTGAATATCAATAGGTTTCAAAATATATCCATTGATACCTAACTTTATGGTATCTAAAAAATAATCAACTTCACTATGTGCTGACAATACAATAATAGGTATAGAGTCTTTTTCTGCTCTAATGGTACGAACCAAGTCTATCCCATTTAATTTTGGCATATTTATATCTGTAAGTATTAAGTCTATTTCAGGATGCTGTTTATATTGAATAAGTGCATCTTCTCCATCATCTGCTGTAAATACATCTTTGAAAAGTAAACGAAGTATATCAGATATTTCATTCTGTGTATTTATATCATCTTCTGCATATAAGATAGTTAAATCTTTTGAAGCTAGTTTTAAATCTTTCATAATAAGGACTCCTAAATATTCCTTTGATTATAGCGAAAAAAAATGTTAAAAAAATGTTATAGTTTGTGGGTGTAGATATAAAATAATTCCAAAATCTAGCCAAAAAGAATACTAAATTTGGGTTAAAATTACTGTAGCTAGATTATATGTACTGTATTACATATATAATTAAGATATAATTGTTTTATAAAACATGAAATAGAAAAAAATAATTCCACTTTTTAAAGAGTATCTCAAACATGGGTATTATCCTTATTTTCTCTCTCTGCCAAATGAGATAATGTTTTTTCAAACATTACAACAAAATATAAATGTATCTATTGAAAGTGATCTTCTTAATATTTATCCAAAACTTAATGGAAATAGTATCAAAAAAATTAAGATGCTTTTATCAGTGATCATAAAAAGTGTACCATTTGAACCAAAAATGAGTGACCTTAAAAAAGCAGCTGATATAAAAGATGACAGAACTTTAAAAGATTATCTCTCTAAACTCGATGATGCAGGACTTATTCAACTTCTGATGCAAAATTCACTGAGTATGAAATCTTTTGATAAACCTGAAAAGATATTTTTGGCAAATCCAAATTTGATGTATACTAAAGAACCAAATATAGGAAACTTACGAGAAACATTTTTTGTCAATCAACTCGATAATTATTATAAAAATAAACAGTCATTAAACGATGAAGGAATCTTTGCTAGTAAACAAGGTGATTTTTATTGTGAAGAGAAATATACATTTGAAGTTGGTGGTAAAAATAAAGGTTTTACTCAAATCAAAGATATAGAAAATTCTTATGTTGCTGCAGATGATTTAGAAGTTGGTCTTGGGAATAAAATACCTTTATGGTTATTTGGATTTTTGTATTAAATTTAGTAACATTCTAGCAAAAACTATCACCGTGAAAGTGGCATGCTTCATCCTTTATAAATCAAGATATAAAATAATTTCAAAACATGCTCCATCTGAATCGTTATATGCTTTTAATTTTCCATTGTGAAATTGTTCAATGATAGTTTTTGACATATACAAAGCAGTACCTGTCCCTTGCCCCTCAAATTTTGTACTAAAATAAGGGTGAAAAATCTTTTTGATGATTTTTTCTTCTATCCCCCCAGCATTATCACAAATTCTTATCAAAAAGAAATTTTTCTCTTTTTTAAGCTCTATATGTATCTCCCCTTTAAATTTTTCACCTTGAAGTTGGATAGCATCTTTACTATTTGTTAAAATATTGATAATCACTTGTCTTATCTCATTATTATAAGCCATATACAAAAAGGAGTCTGTTTTGGTATATTCAAAACAAATCGAGATATTGTATGATAAAAACTGTGCTTGTACCATATCAATAGTAGACTCTATTGTATCAACTAAATTAACCTCTTGTTTTTCATGAGAGATTAAGAAAAAATTTCTAAAATCATCTATTGTTTTTGAAAGATAATGCAAAGTATCGTTGATTTTTGTATTGATTCTTTGTATCTCTTTAAGATCTAAAATCTCTAATTCAGCTTTTGTTTCAAGGTTAATAATAGAGGTTGCGATTATATTTAAAGGCTGTCTCCACTGATGTGCAATAGCACCTATCATCTCACCCATAGAAGAGGTTTTGCTTTGCTGAATAAGCATATGCTCTTGAAGTTTAAATTTATCTTGATCTTTAAGTAACTCTTTTTGTAACAATTGATTGGTTTTGTTTAGGAGTCTATTTTGTTTCATAATTGTTTCATACAAAGAGAGTCTACTGATCAATAATTGTGGATCAATAGGTTTGAGTATATAATCAACACTTCCTAACTCAAGACCATATTGTGAAAAGTCTATACTAAGATTTTCTATAACAAAAATAATTGGGATTGTTTTTATTGATTGTATATGTTTTAATAACTCTTTAACATTATTGATAGAGATGTTTTTGATAACAAAATCTACAATAATAATATCTATCTCTTTCATGTCAAGAGATTGAACAGCTTCTTTTATCGTGTCTGTTGATGTTATGTTATACTCAATAGAGGTCGGAGACAAAATATCCTGTATCTTATCGAGAGATTTTTTATCATTATCTATTATCAAAATATTCATTTTTGTACCTCACCTAACAATAAAGATGGTTCAGGTTTGCCCAAATAATACCCTTGCTTTCCAAAGATACCCAACTCTTGAACTTTGCTGTATACCTCTTTGTTATACACATATTCTGCAATAGTTTTGATCTTTAGTTCATCTGCAAATTGTACAATTGTTTTAGCTATAGCAAATGACTTTGAATCTGTAGCAATGTTTTTGATAATCGAACCATCTATTTTGAGATAATCAGGCTCAAACTCCAAAATATAAGCAAAATTAGAGTATCCACTCCCAAAATCATCGATAGCTATACGAACACCTAACGACTTCATATCTTTGATAAAACCTTTTACGGTTTCAAAATTATCAATAGATTCACTTTCGAGTATCTCTATAATCAATCTTTTGCTTATTGCATATTTTTGAACCTGTTCTTTTAAATAATTTACAATAGAGATATTTTCTATATCTTCGAATGATAAATTAATCGAAAAAGTATTTGGTTTTTTGTCAAAAAACTGAAAAGATTTGTGTATCATTGTTTGTGTCAATTTTGTATAATAGGGTGTTTTTTTGATCTCATCCAAAAATATACTAGGAGAAAGAGTCTCTCCATTTTCATCTATTAATCGTACAAGACATTCATAACTTACCTCATCTGGTTTGACAATAGGTTGAAAATAAGGGATAACTCTATCCTCTTTAAATGCTTTTTTTACTAATCGTATAGCGTTAAATGTTTTTTGAAAACACATAAGTTTTTCTATCTCTGTATTAAATAAAATAGAAGGTTGGTGTGTTTTTTTGGCATAATGTAGTGCAATATCTGCTGATTCAAAAAGCTTATTACTCGGCGCATCTTTTGCCATACCAATCACAATATTGATAAATATTTCAATCTCAATATCATCAATAGTAAAACTAATAGATATTTCATTTATCTGAGATTGTACTTTATATAAAAACTCTTGACAATCTACTTTTTTGGATTTATCTATATGCATAAATACAAATTGATCTCCTGATATTTTATACAAACCACAAGTAGTATTCAAAATATTTGTGAGTCTATTTGTAACCTCTAAAAGTACCTTGTCTCCTGCTAAATAACCATACAAATTATTGATAGCTGAAAAATGACTTATATCAATAATCATCAATCTGTTGGGTTTAAATCTCTTTATATCTTCAAGAAGTGCTGTTCTATTTTTGAGTTGGGTTAACGAATCTGTATAATATTCTGTGATAAGTTCTTTTGATTTTTTCTCTATAATTTTTTGTAAATTATGTTTGTATGCTTCATTTTCTATTTGTAACACTTTTTTTTGTAACACTTTAAATATAGTTTCTAAGAAATTTTTATACAGTAAAGGTTTGATAAGGTATCCATCAATATTCATTTCGATTATCTCTAATAAATACTCCGTATCCGTACTCGAAGAGATTACGATAAATAGCATATCCCTATCAATCTCTTTAATCTCTTTGATTAAATCTATTCCATTTTTACGAGGCATAATAATATCAGTAATAACCAAATCAATTGTATTGGAGTTTGCAGTATATTTTTCTAATCCATCTTCACCATCAACTGCCTCAATCACATTTTTAAACAAAGGAGACAAAAGTTTACTTGTCTCTTCCAAAATATAACTGTTATCCTCAACATATAATACAGTAAGGTCTTTTGAATTTTGATATAAATCATTTCGTAATTTATTCATAATAATGCACTCCAATTAAAATATCGTGCATGATATAAAAATTATGTGTTAAAAAAATGTTAAGGTTATTATATTATTATTGCATATTAATAAAAGAGGTACAATGATAAATACAAAAGAGTTGTCAAATATATTACAAGAGGTAAAAATACTCTATATTGAAGATGATTTAGTAGCACAAGAGGAAACTCTAGCAACGCTGTCACGATTTTCTAAAAACATTTTAGTCGCATCAGATGGGAAAGAAGCATTGGATCACTATGAAAACAATGAGATAGACCTTGTTATTTCAGATATAGAGATCCCTTTTATAGATGGTATTAGTCTCATTAAACATATACGAAAAACAAATATATCCGTACCGATTATTATGGTATCTGCACATCTCAAAAATGAATATCTTTTTTCTTGCTCAAATTTACACACCCAAGCTTATATCCTCAAACCGATATCTTTTGAAAAACTCAAAGATGCTTTGTATAAAGTTGCCAATTATTTAAATCTAACCTCAAATGTACTAGTACAGATTACACAAACACTCCAATACAACAAAAATCAATCTCTCCTCATAGAAAATGATATACAACAACAACTCAATAACAAAGAGAAACTTCTTTTGGATCTATTACTAGAAAATAAAAATAAAATTGTTTCGTATGCTCAGATAGAGCAGTGTATCTGGTATGATTTCAATGAAGTGATGAGTCAATCTGCACTGCGTACTATCATCAAAAATCTTAGAAAAAAATCAAGTACAAACTTCATAGAAAATATATCTGGAAGTGGATATATAATAAAAATTAATTTATTATAGAACCTCTTCTAGTGCTTGAAATAGTAACTGAGAATTTATCGGTTTGAGGATATACACACTACAAACTTGTTTTGATTGTTGTATTATTTCAATTTCATTATGACCACTGACAAAGATACACTTTTGAGAGGGATTGATCTTTTTAATACATTGCATCAATTCCAATCCTCCCATTTTTGGCATGGTAATATCAGTGATGATTATATCAACAGGGTTCATCTTATATATCTCCAATGCTTCTTCACCATTAGAAGCAAAAAAAGATGTTTGAAACAACATAGGAAAAATATCTCGCATCGCATCAACCACAAGTGTTTCATCATCAACAAATAATACAGAAGTTTTTTTGAGTTTTTTTCTTTGTTCATCATTCATAAGTAATCTTTTTATTTATTTTATTTAAAAATAGTGTCAGAAAAATGTCATTTACCCTTTGTTTACTATTATTTTTTCAATATCTTCTATTTATAACATTTTTATAACATTTTTTTATTCTATCATTAGATTGATATAAAAAGAGTTAAAGGAGATGTTGTGTTACAAAAACTAACAATTAGTAAAAAATTCATTTTTGTAAGTGTACTTATTACGCTATTTATGTTTATAGGGACTTTTTTTATTTTACACTACTTGAAGTTAAATATACAAAAAGAGATTTTTCAAAAAACACAAAATGAATTACAAAAAAGTGTACAACAAAATATTGAAGAAAAAGAAATTATCGGTATCTCAAATGCTATCTCTATAGCAAATGATGGAAGAATCAAAAAAACATTACAAACAAAAGAGAGAAAATGGGGAATTATGAGTTTATCAAGTATCTCAAAAGAGATGCAAAAATACACCCCTTTTAAAAATATCAAGATACATATCCACACCAAAGAGAACAAGTCGTATATCAGAGGATGGAAACCATCACAATATGGAGATGATTTAAGTGCCTTTAGAAAAAGTGTAGTCCAAGTAAACCAAACAAATGAACCTATAAATACTATGGAAATAGGCAAAGCAGGACTGAGTTTACGCACTGTTGTCCCTATCAAAAATGATGATGGTATACATTTGGGTTCTTTGGAGTTTATACAAGGATTTAACTCAGTAGCCAAAAAATTTGATGTAAATAAAGATGCTTTTCTATTACTTATGGATCTCAATAAAAATAATCTAGTAAAATTTGATAGAGCGAAAAAATTACAACATTATTTGATATCGCAAAAATTCATCAATCAAGATTTTTTGAATGATGCAAACACTATTGATCTGAATATATTGCAAAAAGATAAATATTTTGTAACCGAAAAATACTATTATACTTTTCAAAATGTAGTTGACTTTCAAAATAATATACTAGGGATATATTTAGTAGCACGACCTTTAGCTATTGTCAATAGTCTTATTGATGAGGCGGAGTTCCTTATAGATATATTTTTATTGATATTAGTACTATTTGCTATTATACTGCTTATTGGAACTTTGTTGAATCTCAAAAAAACAATCATAGCACCATTACAACTTTTAACTAATTCTGTCATCTCGCTTATGGCATACTCAAGTGCTGATCAAAAGATTGAGGTACATAGTGATGATGAGATAGGTACTTTGGCAAAACATTTCAATGAATATATGGAAAACTTACGAGAAACAATCCGAAAAGATCAGTTTGTTGTAGAAGAGGTGGATAAAGCTATACAGATGGTACGAGCTGGATTTTTTGTTTATGATGTACAAGCCCAAACAAATAACAGAACAACAAATGATTTGAAAAACTCTGTCAATAGTATGATAAAAGATTTGGGTGAAAAATTCAATGAGATAGACAAAGCACTGCTCAAATATGGAAATGCAAATTTTGATTATAAGTTTGATATTGATAATGTAAGTGGAACTATTGGGTCTATTATCTTTGGAACAAAAGCGATAGGAAATAATGTATCGGAGCTTTTAGCGATGATTATGATGAGTGGAGAACAACTTTCACATAATATTGAGGTATTATCTACAGCATCAAGTTCACTCTCTCGATCTGCAAATGCACAAGCGAGTTCTTTGGAGGAGACTGCAGCAGCTGTTGAAGAGATAAGTAGCAATATACAAAGTAGTAGCCAAAATGTAAAAGAGATGGCAAAATTATCACAAGAGGTAACACTCTCTGCAAATGATGGACAAGAGTTAGCAAAACAAACCTCTACGTCTATGAGTGATATAAACGATCAAGTAAGTGCAATCACTGAAGCGATTACAATCATAGATCAAATAGCATTTCAAACAAATATTTTGAGTTTAAATGCCGCAGTCGAAGCAGCAACAGCAGGAGAAGCTGGCAAAGGTTTTGCAGTAGTTGCACAAGAGGTACGAAACTTAGCGAGTAGAAGTGCGGAAGCTGCCAATGAGATAAAAGAGCTTGTACAAAATGCGGCTGCAAAAACAAAAAGTGGAAAGATTATTGCAAATGATATGATTGATGGATATAATACTCTTCATGAAAAAATCAATCAAAATAAAGAGATGATCGATATGGTGTCACAAGCGGCAACAGAACAAACAAAAGGGATTGTACAAATAAATGATGCTGTTAATATTTTAGATCAAAATACTCAAGAAAATGCCAATGAAGCTACCCATATAAATAGCTTATCACAAGAGGTCAGAACTCTTTCAAATAGACTGATTAGTATCGCAAATCATGCAAGTTATAATACAAAAGCAAGAAAACAGGTATGTGATATAGAAAATGTATACCAACTCAATAGCCTCAAACTTGACCATCTTCATTTTAAAACTTCAAATTTTGAAAGATTAAATGAACGAGCTACATTTACAGTTGTCAATGAAAAACAATGTGATCTTGCAAAATGGATACAAAAACAAGAAGAAAATGGTGAGTCTTTTACTCAAACACAAAATTGGAAAGCGTTAAATATTGCCCATGCAGAAGTGCATCAAAATGTTCAAAAATATATCAATCAAAATGCCAACAATGATTCCAATGAACATCTTCTTAAAATAGGAAATGATATAGAGATAGCAACAGGAAAAGTGTTTGATGCTTTAGATATAGTCAAAAAAGAATCATGTCAACATAAAGGAGAAAATAATGACTAAAAAAATAATTATTATAGATGATGAGATAGAGATATTAAAAGTATTAGAAACTTTTTTAAAAAGAAGTGAAAAATTTGAGATAACAACATTTTTAGAGCCAAGAAAAGGGCTACAAGATTTAAAATCAAATAAGTATGATTTGATTTTATTAGATATTATGATGCCAGATATGTCAGGCATGGATGTTTTAGCTGAAATAAAAAATATACAACCTGAAATGAAAACAATTATGATGACGGCATATTCAACAATAGAAAAAGTGATCGAGTGTAAAAGATTGGGTGCAGATGATTATGTGACGAAACCATTTGTGAGTTTGAGAGATGTAGAAAATAAGATACTTGATAATTTAGGATTATAATAAAAAGTAAATTTTGAAGAGTGTTTTCGCTATAATCACTCCAAAATTTAAAACCTTTTGGAGTAATTATGCGAGTAATAGAGCTATTTAAACAGATCACAACTATCCCACGATGTAGTGGAACTCATCAACCTTTTATCAATTTTGTAAAAGAGTTTGCTTTACAAAATAAGTATGTTTGTAAAATTGATACTGCCAATAATATTTTGTGTTTCAAAGAGAATAGCACTGCTAAAATATCTTTACAATCACACTATGACATCGTTTGTTTAGTAGATGGGAAAGTTCCGCAGATTGTGGAAAAAGATGGTTTTTTATCTGCCAAAGATTCTACACTAGGCGCTGATAATGGTATAGGGTGTGCTTATATGTTGGCACTTATGGAAAAGGGTGAAAATTGTGAATTTCTTTTTACTTGTGATGAGGAGATAGGACTTATTGGTGCGAATAACATTGAGTTTGAATTAAATGCATCATATATGCTCAATCTTGATAGTGAAGCGGAGGCTGAGATATGTATAGGCTGTGCAGGTGGTGTTGATATATTTGCAAAAACTACAAAAAGTAACTATGTTATGAATGAGAATAAAAAAGAGTTGTATGAGATATCTATTGACCATCTTGATGGCGGTCATAGTGGAGTAGATATCGATAAAAATATCCCTAATGCACTGAAACTTATAGCCAAAACAATCAAAGAGTGTGATGGAGATCTACTGGATTTAAATGGTGGTGAGCGTATTAATTCTATTCCTAAAAGAGCCAAAGCGATTATCGCTGTTGCAACAACAAATACACCTCTAGCATCGCATGAAAATATGAGTATTACAAAAATAGAATCTACTACTCAAAACTATAAAAAACTTGATGAAAATATTATCAATTTTTTATATACATTTGCAAATGGCGTGAGAGAATTTGATGCAAAAATAAATGTGGTCAATAGCTCTATAAATTTAGCAATTGTAAAAAATAATATCGATGATGTTGAGATAAGTCTGAGTGCTAGAAGTATGGATAATCAAAAATTACAGATCATAAAAGATGAAACAGTAACACTTTTACAACTCTTCGGATTTGAGGTCTCTACAGATGGGAAGTATCCTGCGTGGAAACCAACTCAGAGTGCATTTACACAGAAAGTTTTGGAGATATACAAAAAAACAGTTTCAGATACAAAACTTCATGCGATTCATGCAGGATTGGAGTGTGCTATATTTAAAGAGAAGTATCCAAATATGCAAATATGTTCAATAGGACCAAATATCTATTTTCCCCATTCAAATAGAGAAAGATGTGAGATCAATTCAATTATAAAACTTTTTGAAATTACAAAAAATATCGTGATAGAGGTAGATAAAAATAATATTTAAATTTTACATTAGTAGAACTTACAAAATTGTCTTTCTTAATATTAGTTGAATTAATTGAAAAAAAAGAATAAATGATAGTAAATGATACTATAATGCTATTTATACAAAGTAAGGAAATTTAAATATGTTAAAAAACTTAAGAACAAAAACAAAGCTTATGATACTGCCTTTGATTTTTATAGTCATTGTTGCTGTATCATCTGTAATTTTTAATTATTTCGATAATATTGCAATACAACGAACACAGTCAGCTGTACAAACTGAAGTACTTGTTCAGGAGGTCTTAAAAGGAAGAATAGCTGTATACCAATTTTTACGGGCACCTTTCTTGAATAAAGCAGATACGGTAAGAGATAGTTTTCATATTTTAGATGAACATGTTTTGAAGTTAAAACCAACTCTGAGTACTCAAATAAATAAAGATTTATGTGATAGCATCATACAAGAATCAAACCAATATTTGATTTATTTCAACCAATTCTCTTCAAAGAGAATTATAGAATATAAAAATGGTATCAATAAAGAGAGTCAAGAGTTGATAAATTTGATTAAATCAATGGTAAAAACAGGCATAGATCTTGAAAAAAAATTGGCAACCATCAATAAAAATGCGATCATTTTACGAAATGAAGCAAAAAGTACCTTGAATATGATGCTAATAATGATAGCTCTTTTTTCAATGATAGTATTTATCTCACTTTCACTTTTATTGGCAAGTCAAATTTCTAAATCACTCAATAGTTTCCAAAATGGATTATTGAACTTTTTTAAATATCTATCAAAAGAAACAAGCTCTATAGAATTGTTATCTGATACAAGTGCTAATGAGTTTGGGGATATGTCTAAAATAGTAAATGAAAATATTGCTATGACAAAAAAACTCATAGATCAAGATAATATACTCATAGATGAAGCAAAATTGGTCATAGAGAGAGTCAAACATGGCTGCTACTCACAAGAGATACAAAATAGTACTGAAAATAGCTCTTTGAATGAATTCAAAAATGAAGTAAATGAGATGATTTGTGCAACAAGACAACACTTTACTAATATGAATAGTGTATTAGAAGAGTATTCAAAATATAACTACAGAAAATCTTTACAATTAGATGATATTGAAAAAGGGGGTGTTTTTGATACTCTTGTAAACGATATTAATAAATTAAGAGATTCTATCAATGAGATGCTCGTAGATAACAAATCAAATGGTTTAACACTCGATAAAAGTAGTGATGTCTTACTTGAAAATGTGGATAAACTCAATAAAAATGCAAATGAAGCTGCTACTTCTTTAGAAGAGACATCTGCAGCTTTGGAAGAGGTGACAAGCAATATCTCTAGCACAACAAACAATGTGATAAAAATGTCAGAGTATGCACACAAACTCAATGATTCTTCATCGGATGGTCAAGTATTGGCGACACAAACTACTCAGGCTATGACAGATATTGATGTAGAGGTAAATGCGATAAGTGAAGCGATTACGATTATAGATCAAATTGCATTTCAAACAAATATACTTTCATTAAATGCAGCAGTAGAAGCAGCAACTGCAGGGGAAACAGGAAAAGGATTTGCTGTTGTTGCACAAGAGGTGAGAAATCTTGCATCACGATCGGCTGATGCTGCAAATGAGATAAAAACATTGGTAGAAAAAGCAACAAAAAAAGCAAATGATGGTAAATTAATAGCAGAAAAAATGATTGATGGATATGCAGGTTTAAATCAAAATATATCCAGAACTATTAATCTTATACAAGATGTAGAGGTAGCAAGTAAAGGACAGCTTCAGGGTATACAACAAATAAATGGTGCGGTTGTATCACTTGACACAAAGACACAACAAAATGCTTCTATTGCTACAGAAGCACATAAAGTTGCTGTTGAAACAGAAGCTATAGCAAAACTTGTCGTATCTTCTGCAGATGAAAAAGAGTTCATCGGTAAAAATAGGGTAAGAGCAAAAAGTATGAGTGGAAAAAATCTCTCTCAAGCAAAAATCAAAAACAATCCTATGCATAAAAAAAAGAATTCATTTGTGAAAAAAGCACCTCCAATACAAGCAGAAACACAAAAAATAAAACCTATCGTAGCAGATAATAGTGATGATGAGTGGGCAAGTTTTTAGTCACTTGCCAATTTAAACAAAAAGTTACAAAAGAGAAAGCATTTAATCCTTTTGTAACTCAGCTTCTTTTTCCACCTCTTCCAAAAATCGAGCAAGAAGTTTATCCGTAGGAAGTTTTTCTACTATTTCCCCTTTTTTTATAATAAGTCCACTTCCTTTTCCATAGGCTATAGCAACATCAGCACTTTTGGCTTCCCCTATAGCGTTTACAACACATCCCATAACAGATACATTCAGAGGTGTTTTTATATGAGCAGTTGCTTTTTCTACTTGGGCAACTGCTGTTACTAGATCTGCTTCTATTCGTCCACATGTTGGGCAAGAGATGATATTGAGTCCCTCTTTTATAATACCTGCATCTTTAAGTATAGCACGACCAACCTCTATCTCTTTTTCTAACTCACCTGTCATAGAGATACGCATAGTATCACCTATACCATCAAGAAGTAAACTTCCTAAAGCAATAGATGATTTTATAGTACTATGAAATTGTGTCCCTGCTTCAGTGACTCCTAAATGAAATGGATAATTGTTTAGAGGGCGAAGCATTTTATACGCTTCTACAGTTCTTTGCACATCGCTTGCTTTTAAAGACACCTTTATATCTGTAAAATCTAAATCTTCTAAATATTTTATATTGTACATAGCAGACTCAACCATCCCTTTGGCTGTTTGTCCATATTTATCTTCAAATTGGGATTCTAAACTACCACAATTTACACCAATACGAGTAGGAAGATTTCTCTCTTTACACGCTTTGACTATCTCTTTGATTTTATGTTTGTCATTGATATTCCCTGGATTGAACCGTATACAATCTACCCATTTTGCAGCTTCTAAAGCTAATTTATAATGAAAATGTATATCAGCAACTATAGGTAAAGAGGTTTGTTTTTTGATCTCTTGTAAAGCTATGGCATCTTCCATATGAGGAACAGCCACACGCACGATATCTGCTCCTGCGAAATGCAGTCTATTTATCTGTTCTACGGTTGCTTGTATATCATGAGTATTACTATATGTCATAGATTGTACACTAATAGGAGCATCTCCACCAATAGCCACATCACCTACGAAAATTTGTTTTGTTTTATATCTATTTATCATAAATACAATCTTAGCGAATTTTACATATGAGTTCTATTTGATAAAAATTATTAATAAAAGATTTTAATTTAGAGTATTGTTAGTTAAATTGTTATAAAATAATACTTTATAAGGACATTTTATGAAGTATTTTTTTATTTTTTTATTTTTTACATCATTTTTATACTCACAAGTTATTACATTTTCCCCACTCCCTATGGATAAATCAGCCAAAACATTTTTACAATATAAAGAACTTTTGGAGTATTTAGAACAAGAAACAGGAGATACTTACGAATTTGTATATTCTTTCTCTTATAAAGAACTTATAGATAACTTTAAAAAAGGGAAAATAGATATAGTAGAGTTAGGACCACTCCCTTTTGTAAAATTAAAAAAAGATTTTGACGATGCAGAACCTATTTTAACTTTTAAATCAAAAGATGGCAATGCATTTTACACTTGTGATCTTGTAACAGTAAATAAAAATATTTCAAAGTTTTCTGATATAGAAAAGAAAGCCAAAGATATTATACTTACAAGAAAACTCTCTACTTGTGGTTATTTGATGACTGAATTTATATTTAATACCTATGAAAAAAGTTTGAAAGATGTTGAATATACATATGTTGGAACACATTCAAAAGTATTGTTAGAACTCTTATTAACACCAGATTCTGTAGGGACAGTAAAATCAACTGTTTTGAATAAATATCAACATTTTAATTTTACAAAAATAGCACATTCACCACCTATTCCTGGTTTTGCATTTATTGCAAATAAACAAACTGTATCAAATAAAATCATTCAAAAAATTCAAAATGCACTTCTAAAAGTTGATCCTCTTCATAATAAAAAAGATAAAGAATTGGTACTAAATTGGAGTACAAATACAAAATATGGTGCTGTAAAAACAAAAGCAGATACCTATAAATTTGTGATTGATGCTACAAACTCAATACAAATAAAGGATATGAATAAATAATGAAAAAATTTAATTTATTTACAAAACTCATCACTCCTATAATATTAATAGGGATAGCAGTATCTTATAGTGGATATTTGTATCTCAATACTATTATGGAATCTGCCATTCATCATGAAATAGATCAAAAAATAGAGAGTAGTATACAGCATACATATAGTACGATTGAATCTGAATTTAAGTTATTATTTTATATTTATGGTACATCTAAAGATGATTATATAATGGAAGAATCATTAACTAAAAATGAAATTTTAGAGCATTTAAGAGGATTATGTAAAATTACAAAGGATATTTTATATATTGTTGATAAAAAACATTTTATTAATATTACAAATACAACTTTAACCCAAAATCAACAACAAAACATTCATAATCAAAACTTAGAAAATATTATAATAGATACTCAAAACTATAGAATCAAAAAAATATATTTTCAGCCGTGGGGTTGGGAGATAGTATATCTTATGAATACTTCAAATTTTGAAAAGATATTGATGCAAAATAAGCTTATTTTATTGAGTATTGTATATATTGTATTATTTCTTTTAATTATACTTATTGTTGTGATATTTAAACTTTATATAAAAAATCCTATTGATGTTTTACTCAATCACTTTCAGTCAATTACTCAAGGAAAATATATTCATATAGAAAAAAAGTTTAACACTACAGAGATAGATAGATTGATTTATGATGTTAATAATATGACAAAATCAATCCAATATAGAGAAGAGGAAGCTGAAATTTTGCTCTCATTAACCAAAAGAAGCGAAGAGTATATGACTGACATTTTAAGTTCTCAAAGTAGTATTATTATCATAAATGACACTGTAGAGATATTAGATGTAAACGATAGCTTTTTAAAGTTTTTTAATCAATATGAGACACTCAAAGATTTTAAAAAAGATCATACTTGTATATGTGATTATTTTATAAAAGAAGAAGGATTTATTTACTCTTTTGAAGATAGAAACTGGGTTGAATATGTTTTAACAAATCAAGATAAAGTGCATAAGATAAAGATGCTTAAAGATGACAAATACTATATTTTTACAATCAATGCTAAAAAATCTGAAAAATTTGAACGTATTATTATCACTATGTCCGATATCACAGAATTAGAAAAAAGTGTACATCTCCTTGAACAGTATAAAAAAGCAGTCGATGCAGGGACAATCATATCAAAAACAGATACAAAAGGTATTATCACTTATGTCAATGAAAAGTTTGTAAATATTTCTGGTTATACTAAAGAGGAGTTATTGTATCATAATCATAATATAGTTAATAGTCCTCGTATGGATAAAAATATTTTTAAAGATATGTGGGAAACAATAACATCAAAAAAAATATGGTGTGGAAATATAGAAAATCTAAGAAAAGATGGCACTTCATATACTGTAGCTGCTACTATTGTTCCTTTGTTGGATCAAAATAATGAGATTTTGGAATATATAGCTTTGAGGTATGATATTACAGAGCATATGGAAGCCATTGAGCGTTCCAAAAAAGCTGAAAATGCAAAAAGTTTATTTTTGGCAAATATGTCTCATGAGATACGAACACCTCTTAATGCAATCATAGGATTTACAACCATATTAAAAAAATCAAAATTAGAAGCAAAAGAGACAAACTATATCAATGTAATCGATCAAAGTGCTGAAAATCTTCTAGGAATTGTAAATGATGTTTTGGATATATCCAAAATAGAAAATGGCAGTTTGGTTTGTGAAAATATTGATTTTAATCCTTTTAGAGAGTTTAATGCTGTTTTTGACCTTTTTTCTGCAAAAGCAAATGAAAAAAATATTGAACTTGTTTCGACTATTAATTCTAAAATATTACAAACAATCATAGGAGACCCTTTACGAATAAAACAAGTACTCTCAAATCTGATCTCTAATGCTATTAAATTTTCTCCTGAAAATACAAAAATAGAGTTAGATGTAGAACTTGTATCTCAAAATAAAAAAACTTGTAAGCTCCTTTTTAGTGTCAAAGATTATGGAATTGGAATAAATGAGACAAAACAAAAAACAATTTTTGAAGATTTTTCACAAGCAGATGAAAGTACAAGTAGAGAGTATGGGGGTACAGGACTTGGATTAAGTATTAGCAATAAAATAGTGCAGGCTTTAGGCTCTCATATACAAATACAAAGTGAAGAGAACAAAGGGAGTAGATTTTTCTTTGAATTAGACTATAAAATAAATGCAAATAATAATAAAAATTTAGAAGCATTAGACAAATTAAAAACAGGAATTATTTTATCAAAAAATATTCAAGAGTATGATTTGGATCATCTTAAAACATATTTAGGAACAATTTCAAAGTTAACACTCTTTGAAGATACATCTGATCTTGAAGCTATTATTGCTGTTGATATTATTTTTGCTGTGGAAGATACTCTGATTGAAGATATTAAAAAAATAGACGCAGAAGGAAGTACAAAAATTATAATTTTATCACATGACAAAACTAAATGTGATATATTTAATAATGCTATCATACTCAATACACCTTATAATCGATCAATTATTTTTGATATTATGGTAGGTTTTCTTGATAATACTACTATTAAAAATAATCCGATGAAGCAAGAATATTCACAATATAAAGGGAAAGTACTTATAGCAGAAGATCATGCCATCAATCAACAGTTGATCTCTGTATTATTAGAATTTCGTGGAGTAGAACATACTTTTGCAAATAATGGGATAGAAGCTTTACAATTATTTAAACAAGAAACTTTTGATTTAATTTTAATGGATATCAATATGCCTATTAAAAATGGAAAAGAAGCTACAATAGATATAATCTCTATTGAAAAAGAAAAAGCGTTACAACACACACCAATAGTAGCTCTTACAGCAAATGCAATTGAAGCAGATAAAAATGAAACTATGAAAATTGGTTTTGATGATTATTTATTGAAACCTATTGATGAAAATAAACTGGATAAGGTATTAACACAATATTTAGAGATTCAAGTGGATGAAAATGATCAAGAAGAAGAGGTAGAATCTTCACTTGTTTTAAATACAGAAGAGTTATTTACACTAGAAAGTGCTGCAGAAAAAACAGGTTTGCCTGTGATGGTGATGAAAAAAATTGTAGAGAGTTTTATAAAATCTATTGATGTAGATCTGGAAAATTTAAAAAGTTCCATTGAACTCAATGATTTTGATAAGATTAAACAAGATGCTCATAAAATAAAAGGAGCCTCTTTGAACTTAAGAATGGAAAATATCGCTTTACTAACAGAACATATTGAAAACAATGCTCAAAATAATGACAATAGTACATTTCAAGCAAACTTTCAAAGCTTATTACAAGAGGTTGCGCTTGTAAAAACTCAAGTTGTCTCTTCTTGAAAGTGAGTATAGATCTCTTTTATAGAGTCTATATTTTCAATAAATAGATCTACTAAATGGGGATCAAAATGTTTCCCTTTTTCTTTTTGTAATAAGCTCACAGCATCTTCAAAACTCCACTCTTTTTTATAAGGGCGGATAGAAACCAAAGCATCAAATACATCTGCAATAGCAACAATTCGTCCCTCGATTGGGATATCTTCCCCTTTTATATTATTGGGATATCCTAGACCATTGTACTTTTCATGATGGGATAATGCAATAGATGCACCCATTTTTAGATATTTACTCTTAGAATCTTTTAAAATCTCATACCCAATAGTTGCATGTGTTTTCATAATTACAAACTCCTCCTCAGTTAATTGAGCAGGTTTCAGTAAAATACTGTCTTTTATCCCTACTTTTCCTATATCATGGAAAGGTGCAGCATAAAATATCTCATCTTGTATCTCTTCACTGAGTCCATATTGTTTTGCAAGTAATTTTGAATAGTGAGCAACTCGGGCTATATGACTTGCTGTTTCTGGGTCTTTAAACTCTGCTGTTTTTCCCAAAACTATCAATGATTCATGTTCTCTTTCACGTAACTCTTCAGTCGCTTTTTGAACTTCTATCTCTAGTATTTTAGCTCGATTAGCCAATTTATTTTGTGCATCTCGTAGTGCTAATAGATTTCTTGTACGAACAATAAAATCATTTAAATCTAAAGGTTTATTCAAAAAATCTGTTGCACCTGCATTCAAAGCATCACCTCTTACATCTTCACCTGCTGCTGTAATCATAATAATAGGTGTAGAGTTATTTGTAAGCCTTATTTTTTCAACTAATTCCAAACCATTTAATTTTGGCATCATAAAATCTGTAAATATAATATCTACATCATTATTTTCGACAAATTCAAAAGCTTTTACAGGGTCAATAAAACTTTTTATTGGTAAGTCTATTTGATCTGCAAACGCTTCTAAAAGCATTAAGTTTTGTTCATTATCATCTATTGAAATAGCTATTATATTTTCATACATTTTTGGTATCCTTTTAATATTAATAATTTACCATATAATTGTATTAATATATATTAAATGGGATATTATTTTATTTAAAATGAGTTTGATTACAAGAATAAACCAGTTTTATAAAATTTTATAGAAAATAAAGATACAATAAAGTAATTTATATACATTAGGATTTTTTTTGGAAGATATTAATATTTTTGATTTAGTCGTTATCGCACTTATAACAGTATTAGGACTAAAGGGTCTATTTCGAGGTTTTACAAAAGAGTTTTTTGCACTTGTTGGGATAGTAGGAGGTGTATTTATCGCTTCAAGACTATCAAAAGATGTAGGGGCTATGGTTAATAATCTTATTCCAATGGACAATGAAAATACAATTCTTTTATCTGGATTTGTAGTAACTTTAGTCATTGTATGGATTATTGCCTATGTAGCAGGAACAGCTTTAGCCAAAGTGTTCAAAATGAGTGGTCTTGGTATTTTTGATAGAATATTAGGTTTTGCTTTTGGTGCAGGAAAAATATTTTTACTTTTTTCTATCATTGCCTATGCCGTATCACAAGTGAAAATGATCAATGATAATTTGGCTCCCAAATTAGAATCAAGTCTTGTTTTCCCTATCTTACAAGATACAGGAAGTTATATTATCAAACTTGATACAAGTGGTTTTCAAGAAAAAGTAACACAACAATTAGATACAGTTGTCGATGCCACAAAAGAGAGTATCGTTGAGATTTCAGAAAAAGAGTTAGAAAAAACATCGGAAGAGTTAAAAAAACAATTGGAGGATGCAAATAGTGAAAAATAATGAAACTGTTTTAAATGATTTAAAAGTTGTCTTAAAAACAAAAGGGATGAAATATACAGAGCAAAGAGCGATCATTCTTCAAATACTTTTGAATATAGAGGATCATCTCAATGCCGAAGAGGTTTTGGATATTGTCAAAGTAAAATATCCTGATCAGAAGATAGGAATTGCAACTATTTATCGAACTCTTAATTTTTTAGAAGAGGTAAACTTGATATCATCTATCTCATTTGGGAAAGATGGTAAAAAATATGAAGGAAACCATAATAAGCATCATGACCATATAATTTGTACGCAGTGTGGAAAAATCGTAGAGTTTTTGGATGAATGTATAGAAAAAAAGCAAGAAGAGATTGCTTTGGCAAATGGTTTCAAAATAACAGATCATACAATGCAAATATTTGGTATTTGTAATGCGTGTCAAAATAAATAAAAAAAAGGATAAAAAGAATTGTTTGAAAATAAATATATACAACAAAGAATACAAAAAGCAGATGATTTAAGAGCAGCTGGATGTAATCCCTACTCAAATGAGTCAAACAGAAATACAACTATAGAAAAGTTTATAAATGTAAATAGTGATATAGTGTCTAAAGAAGATAAAAGAGATGAAAATAGAATCTATATAGTTGCAGGAAGAATCAAATTTTTTCGACTTATGGGAAAAGCAACTTTTCTTAAGATAGAAGATGAAAGTGGTATATTACAAGCCTATGTAAGTAGAGACAATCTTCCTGAGGGATTTTACAATACTATTTTCAAAAAAATGGTTGAAGTGGGTGATATTGTAGAGATTGAGGGATACCCTTTTGTAACAGGAAAAGGTGAATTATCAATTCATGCTTCAGGATTTAAGATCCTTACAAAAGCGATCTCACCACTTCCTGAAAAGTACCATGGTCTAGCTGACAAAGAGTTACGATATAGACAAAGATATTTAGATTTGATTATGAATAGTGAAGTGAAAAAAACTTTTCATGTACGATCAAAAGTGATCTCTTTAACAAGACGATTTTTTGAGGATAAAGGCTTTTTAGAAGTAGAAACTCCTATGATGCACCCAATCGCTGGTGGAGCAAATGCAAAACCATTTACAACACATCATAATGCACTTGGAGTAGATAGATTTTTACGAATTGCTCCAGAACTATATTTAAAAAGACTTATAGTAGGTGGGTTTGAAGCAGTTTTTGAAATAAATAGAAACTTTCGAAATGAAGGTATGGATGCGACTCACAATCCTGAATTTACTTCTATCGAATTTTATTGGGCATATAAAACATACAAAGATTTGATACATATTACAAAAGAATATTTTGAATATCTTTTTGAACATTTAAACCTTCCAACAATTTTACCTTATGGTGATTTAGAGATTAATTTTAATAATTTTACAGAGATTCCTTTGATTCAATCTTTAACAGATATTGGTGGAGTGCCTGCTGATATTACTACTGACAAAGACAAAATTTTAGCATTTTGTAAAGAGAAAAATATTGAAGTGAATCCTGCTATGAATATAGGACAACTTCAAGGAGAACTCTTTGATGAATATGTAGAAGAGAAGCTAATCAATCCTACTTTTATCACAGAATATCCTGTAGAAATTTCTCCATTAGCTCGAAGAAATGATAAACAATCTCATTTGACAGATAGATTTGAACTGTTTATCGGTGGAAAAGAGATAGCAAATGCATTTTCTGAGTTAAATGATCCACTTGATCAACTCAAAAGATTTGAGGGGCAAATGGATGCAAAAGATTCGGGTGATGATGAAGCACATGAAATGGATGCTGATTTTGTAAATGCATTATCGTATGGAATGGCTCCAACAGCAGGTCAAGGTATTGGTATCGATAGACTTGTGATGATGCTTACCAACCAACATAGTATACGAGATGTTCTTTTATTTCCAGCTATGAAGCCTGTTAATACAGAAATTGATTTACACTCAGAAGATGAATTATAAAAGTGACTCATCTCACTTTTACAATTAAAAATAAATAAAAAATAATACACTTAAGGAAATAACATGACTCAAAATACAGAATTTATAAAAAATAGCAATTTAGAAAGTGCAGATGCAGAAATATTTGGAATGATTGAAAATGAACTCAAAAGACAAACAAATCATCTTGAGATGATCGCAAGTGAAAACTTTACTTCACCTGCTGTAATGGAAGCTATGGGTTCTGTTTTTACAAATAAATACGCAGAGGGTTATCCATACAAAAGATATTATGGTGGGTGTGAATTTGCAGATCAAGCAGAACAATTAGCAATAGATAGAGCGTGTGAAATATTTGCTTGTAAATTTGCAAATGTTCAACCACATTCAGGATCTCAAGCAAATGGTGCTGTCTATGCAGGACTTATCAAAGCTGGTGATAAAATTTTAGGAATGGACTTATCTCACGGTGGACATTTGACACATGGTTCAAAACCTTCATTTTCTGGTAAAAACTATTCCCCTTTTTATTATGGAGTAGAGCTTGATGGAAGAATTAACTATGAAAAAGTTATGGAGATAGCAAAAACAGTACAACCAAAAATCATTGTTTGTGGAGCTTCTGCGTATGCAAGAGAGATTGATTTTGCGAAGTTTAGAGAGATTGCAGATGCAGTTGGTGCTATTTTATTTGCAGATATTGCACATATCGCTGGTCTTGTTGCAGCTGATGAGCATATGAGTCCATTTCCTTATGCAGATGTTGTTACCACTACTACACACAAGACTTTAAGAGGTCCACGAGGTGGTATGATCATGACAAATGATGAAGATATTGCTAAAAAAATCAACAGTGCAATTTTTCCAGGTATTCAAGGTGGACCACTTGTCCATGTAATTGCTGCAAAAGCGGTTGCATTTAAAGAGATTTTAGATCCATCTTGGAAAGTATATGCAAAACAAGTAAAAGCAAATGCGAAAATTTTAGGGGAAGTTCTTGTAGAAAGAGGATATGATTTGGTATCTGATGGTACAGATAATCATCTTGTATTATTAAGCTTTTTAAACAAAGAATTTTCAGGGAAAGAAGCTGATGCTGCATTAGGAAATGCTGGTATCACTGTAAATAAAAATACAGTTCCTGGTGAAACACGAAGTCCTTTTGTAACTTCAGGTATTAGAGTTGGGTCTGCTGCTCTTACAGCACGTGGAATGAAAGAAAATGAGTTTGAGATCATTGCAGGTAAAATTGCAGATGTTTTAGATGATATTAATAATACAGAACTACAAGCATCTGTAAAAAAAGAGTTAGAGTTATTAGCACAAAATTTTGTTATTTATACAAAATCAACGTATTAAAAATAAATTTTAATAAAAGGAGGGTATCATGAAAGTAGATGGAAAAGAATTTATCAGAAATCTTGGGATCGAGCAAGATAAAGAGAAACTCGTTCAAGAACAACAGAAACTCGAAGAGTTAAAAAGAGTATCTGTACAACGAGAACAAGATTTTATGAATACAGAAACCAACAAAGATGAATCAGCATTTGTTGATGTTTCTGAATCGAATGAAATCCCTCCTAATAGCGGTGATTTTGGCGAAAATAGTGTTGAGGATATTTTATTGGATACAAGTAATACAAATAATAATAAAAAAAAGTATATTATGCTTGGTTTAGGTTTGGTTTTACTTTTTATTATTACTGTTTTAGTTATTCGTCTTATCTCTAACAATGATTTAAAAGAGGAATTAAATACTACAAACAATCCCCAAACAGAGATCATAAATGATGAAATTCTAAATAAAATAGATTCAAATGAACAGTATCAAAAAGCAATAGAAAGAAAAAAAGCTTTAAATGAATCCAAAAATATTGATCTTAAAGAGAAAAAAGATTTTAATACAATGGCAGTGACACAAGAGGAAGAAAATAATGTCCCATTAGTCATAGATACTCCAAAAGTAAAAACTCCTACAAAACGAGATCTTTTTGGATTGGATAAAGAACAGTCTAAAGAGGTAGCTCAAACTCCCAAAAAAGTGGTAAAAGAGGTAAAAAAAGTATCTCAACCAAAAAGAGAGATAATTGTTCCACCTGCAAAAGAAACAAACTTTACAAAAAAATCTACTGCAACAACTGGATATTTTGTACAAATAGGGGCATTTAGTAGAACACCTACAAAAAGTTTACTAAAAGATATTTTGAGTAAAGGGTATTCATATAAGATTTATAAACTCACTGTAAAAGGAAAATTGTATAACAAAGTCTTGATTGGACCATATAAAACAAGAGCAGATACAATAAGAAATTTAAGCCAAATCAAATCGGATTTTAAAAATCCTAATGCATACATATTAAAACTATAGGATATACAAAACAATGATTTTCTATGATAAAACAATTTTTCTCGATGAGTTTACACCTGTTTCTATTTATCAAAAAGTAAAAACAATTTTTAAAAATGAGGTTACATTTTTATTTGAATCTGTTGTAAATAGTAGTGATGGTAATTTTTCTTATATTATCATCGGAGCTAGAGAGAGAGTTTGGCATAAAGATTCTCAAAGTTATTACAAAAATGAACTGGGTGTTGTAGAAAGTATAAACAAAAATCCTTTTGTATTTTTAAAAGAGTATTATAAAAATATAGATAAAGATGCTTACAAAGAAAAAGGAAGTGCTTTAGGGATAGGTCTGATTGATGGATTTATTGGAAATATGGGCTATGATATGGTCTCTACTTTTGAGCCTAGTTTAGAATCTCATATGAGTAATTTGGAAGATGAGTTTAATATTGCTGATTGTGATTTAATTCGACCAAAGATGGTACTTGTATATTCTCACAAAAGTTCACAGCTTACTATGATAACATCAATGAAAAAGATGAGTACTTTTTTGCCTCTTATTGAAGAGAAGATGAAAGAACCATTTTTATATACCCCTTTAAAATCTGCAAAACTTTTAGATGAAGGGAAGTTTACCCATACAAAAGAGAAGTTTTTTGAGATGATCTCTAAATCAAAAGAGATGATACGAAGTGGGGATGTTTTTCAAATACTAATGACAAATCGTTATACTCAAAAAGCAAAAGTTGATAATTTGAGTTTTTATAGAATGTTACGAAGTAAAAACCCAAGTCCTTATCTCTTTTTACTTGAGTATGAAGATTTTTGTATAGCGGGTAGTAGTCCTGAAGTGATGATACGATTAACTGACAATAGAATACTTTTGCGACCAATAGCAGGGACACGAAAAAGAGGTAAAACTTTAGCAAAAGATAATGAGATGGAATATGAGCTTACAAATGATCCAAAAGAGATAGCAGAACATGTGATGCTTATAGATTTGGGTAGAAATGATGTAGGAAGAGTTGCCGATATAGGAACAGTTGAAGTGACAGATAAAATGCGTGTAGAAAAATATTCTCACGTGATGCATTTGGTAACTGATGTAGAGGCTAATTTAGACAAAAAATATGATATGTTTGATCTTTTTGCAGCTACATTTACAGCTGGAACTATGACAGGTGCACCTAAAATACGAGCGATGGAGCTTATTGCAGAGTTTGAAAAACTCAAACGTAGTTTTTATAGTGGAAGTATTGCTTATTTTGGTTTTGATGGAAATATGGATAGTGCTATAACTATACGTACCACTATGATAAAAGATGATAGCGTAGTATTTCAAGCTGGAGCTGGAGTAGTTGCTGATAGTATACCTGAGCTAGAGTTTTTGGAAGTAAACAATAAACTTGCTGCAAATATAAGCACGTTAGAAGATCTTAGTAAAATATAAAAGGAAATAGAATTTGAACAAAATGTTAGTAGCACACTCACCAGATGCAGATGATATATTTATGTATTATGCGATTAAATTTGGTTGGGTAACATTAAAAGATACAGAATTTGATAATATTGCATTGGATATAGAGACACTGAACCAAGCAACTTTACGAGGAGAATATGATATTTGTGCAATTAGTTTTGCATTGTATCCTTTTGTAAAAAATGATTTTGCACTCCTGAAAACTGCTGTAAGTTTTGGTGATGGGTATGGACCCAAAATAGTAAAACTCAAAGATAAAAAACTTAAAAGAAATTTTAAAGTAGCATTGAGTGGGAAGTATACTACAAATGCACTCTTATTTAAAATAAAATATCCTGATGCTCGTATCACATATATGAATTTTTTAGAGATAGAACAAGCAGTGCTTGATGGTGTTGTAGATGCGGGTGTTTTAATCCATGAATCTATTTTGACCTACGATGAAAAACTTGAAGTTGAGAGAGAGCTGTGGGATATTTGGCAAGAGTTAGCTGGAAAAGAGTTACCTTTACCTTTGGGTGGAATGTGTTTACGAAGAAGTATCCCTTTAAATAAAGCGATTGATTATGAAAATACTTTGATTCATGCTGTTAAAGTAGCTAATGAAAATAAACTTTTATTGTCTGATATGTTACTCGAAAGAGATCTTATCCGTGTCAATCATGAAACATTACAAACATATTTAGATTTATATGCAAATGATAACTCTATTGAGCTAAGTCCCTTACAATTTAAAGCTTTAGACAAACTTTATAGTTTAGGTTTTGAGCATGGGTTTTATGATGAACTGATCAAATCACAAGAATATCTTATCCCTAGTGAGTATAAAGAGTTACGTAACTCTTAATACTCTCTTTTTACTTATCTTTATTTAGTCTTTTTTAACTCTATTTTTATATACTAACACTCTGTATTTAATACAAAAAAGGAAAATATATGCGAAAAAATACTTTTAAAATTGTTGCTGTTTTATTGTTTATGTCTTTAGTATTGACAAACCTACAAGCAGCTGGAAAGTTTACAGGTGGTTCTGATCATTCTATGCCAGAATGGTTCAAAGATAGTTTTATGGATTTGCAAGAAGATGTTGAGGAAGCCAAAGAAAAGGATAAGCATGTGATGCTTTTTATGACCCTAAAGTTTTGTCCTTATTGTACCAAAATGTTACATGCTAACTTTGAAAAAGGGACAAAATTACAATCCTATATAGAAAAAAACTTTGATGTTATTGGGATTGATATAAAAGGAAGTAAAGAGATAACACTTTCAGAAGAGCAATCCTTTACAGAAAAAGAGTATGCACAGCATCTAAATGTACAGTACACCCCTACAATTTTATTTTTAGATCAAAACAATAAAATTGTAGTGCGTGTCAATGGATATAGATCAAGTGAAAATTTTAAATATATTGTGGAGTTTGTAAAAAACAAAGAGTATAAAAATATGACTTTGACAGAATATATAGAAAAAGTAAAAAATAAAACATTTTATACTCTCAAAAAAAACAAGCTGTTTCAGAATATTACAGATTTATCTACTATAAAAGAACCATTGGCTGTGATATTTGAAGATGGAAGTTGTACCCAGTGTGATTATTTACACAATACAACGTTGAAAAACAAAGATGTTTTAGAAGAGATGAGTAAGTTTACTGTAGTACGATTGGATGCTGACTCAAAAGATACAATCATCACTCCAAATGGAGAAAAAACTACCGCAAAAAAATGGGCAAAAGATTTGATTTTGGACTATAGACCAGCCGTATTACTTTTTGATGATGGGATAGAGAGAGCGAGAATCGATGCACTTTTGTATAGTTTTCATTTTAAAGAGCAGTTTCGTTTTGTGAGTCACAAAGAATATAAATCTTACCAAACATTTTTGGATTATTTAAGAGTACGTCAAAAAGAGTTACTCAAAAATGGTGTAGATATTGATATATCTGATAAGTAAAAAGTAGCTATTAAAAGTGGAGAATACTATGATAAAAAAAACTAAAGTTATAGAGGGTGTCTATTTTATTGAAATAGCTGAAGTGGGTCTTTATATTCAATGTGGTTCTCCTGCTGAAAGTGTTAAACATCTTATAAAAAAAGGTCTCATAGCAAAAACTTCAAAAGAAGGTGTCGAGTTTGAGACAGGACCAAATGCAATTTTACTCTCTGATGTCATGATTCAAAATGGAGAATTTTCAAATATGTCTGAATTTTCAGTCCTTCAAATGCTGTATAAACAAGGGCTGATCATACCAAATCATCCTAATAATACAGGTCTAAAACCACTTTTAATAGGAGATGCAAATCAAGTTAAATCTCAAATGCAATATATCTATAGAGGGAACTATGGTTTGGTTTCTCAATCAGAGATAGAGTCTTGTGGTGTAGAAAAATCTCTTGCTCAAGAGTTATTTAATATGAAAATGCGTTTTGCTTTTGGTAAACTTCAAAAACCTACAAATCTTTTGGAGAGTTGTTTTGTAGAAAATGGCCAAATTGAGATTAGAGATGGTGTTTTTATCAAAAGAGTGTCTGTAAATATATTTGAGATTAGTTATAAAGATGAGTGTGTAAGTGTTGATTTGAATTTAACAAAAAATCAACAGTATATCTCTCCGTATACTCTTCCTTTGAGTAAAGTAAAAAAAGAATACTTCTCTATTATCCAATCAGGACAAGGTGATGGCTGGGACACCCAAAGACCAAGTATGAACTCTATTATATGTTTTCAAGGAAAATATTATCTCATCGATGTTGTACCCAATATAAACTATATTCTTGATTCTTTAAGTATCTCTATAAATGAGATAGAGGGAGTTTTTTTAACACATTGCCATGATGATCATATTGCTGGTATCACAACACTATTACGAAGTGATAAAAAGATTAAAATATTTGGAGCAAAGATTGTGACTCTCTCTTTGATAAAGAAACTTTCTGTTTTATTGACACTCAATGAATCTGAATTTCAGAATCTTTTGGATATTCAAGATTTAGAGATAGGAACATGGAATAATATAGATGATTTAGAAGTCAAAGCCATATTGTCTCCACACAGTGTAGAAACTACTATTTTTATATTTAGAACCTACTTTGAAGATAGATTTTATACCTATGGTCATTTTGCTGATATTGCAGATTCTAAAATTTTAAAGTCTATGATTGTTACAGATCAAAATGAATTTGGGATAAGCCAAGAATTTTATGATACAACCATACAAGAGTATCAACAAACAGTAAATCTCAAAAAAGTGGATATAGGTGAGGGGATGATACATGGGAATTATAAAGATTTTATAGATGATAAAAGTGATAAAATCATTTTGGCTCATACGGACAAAGAACTTTCAAATAGTCAATTAAGAGTAGGAACAAGCTCCTTATTTGGATTGGAAGATGTTTTGATCCCCTCAAAACGAAATTATGATTATAAAACAATACGTAAATATTTACAGTCAAATTTTCCATCTTTACCGCCAAGTAATTTTGAAAGTTTTTTAAATTTTGAAATAATTGATTTTAATCCTAAAGAGTTACTCTATAAATTAAATGAAAAAGTTGATACTCTTTATTTGATACTTGATGGTTTAGTTGAAAAAAATAGTCTCAAATATAAGCATACCATTCTTTTAGAACCAGGTGTCATTTTAGGAGAAAAGGCAGCTTTAAATAATCGAGTGATAGATTCTGCATTTATGACAAAAAATTATGTAAAAGCTTTAAAAATACCACTCTCTTATTTTCATTATTTTATAAATAAATATGATCTACATACTCATTTTAATGATAAATTTGATTTGGGTTGGAACTTCTTAAAAAATAATTTGTTTAATGAAAATATATCCTATCCTACAATGAATACTCTCATAGAAAATATGCAGGTGGATATATTTGATGCTACAGATTATTCTTTTGATGAGGCATTTGTCTATCTTGTGATAAAAGGTTCTGTAGATATTCTTGTCAATGAGAATGTACTAGATACTGTGACAGAAGGAGGATATTTTGGAGGATTAGAAACTATTCTCAATGTGTCATCTGTATTTCAATATGTCCCAAATCAGACATGCAAACTTTTTAGTATTCCCGCTTTTTTAATCCGTGATATTCCTATATCATTTTGGAAAATAATTGAAGATTACAGCATACTTCAAAAAAAATTAATTAATTTTAATATTTACAATGATGATGATAGTACTTTTTTATGGAATAATTCCTATAACATTCATATCAGTGATATGGACTATGAACATAAAAAACAGTTTGAATTTTTAAGAAAACTCAATATCTGTATCATAAATAATGAAAATGATGAGAAAGTTCAAGAAGTACTTGAGCAATTACATACCTATTTAAAAAAACATTTCATAAGTGAAGAGCAATTGATGGAAAAATACAATTTTGATAAGTTAGAAGAACATAAAAAAATACATCAAGAGTTACTCAATAAAATACTTATATTTAAAGAGGGTTATTCTTTAGGTACAATTGATAAAAGTTTTGCCGCTGTTATTTTAAAAGAGTGGCTGTTACAACATATTTTGGAAGAAGATATACAATATAGTAGATTTTTAAATGAAAAAGGACTATTATAATATAATGAAAAAGGAAAATAAAATGAAAAAAATATTACTTGTATCGATAGGTTTAGTGTTTGTATTAGCAGCGTGTGGTGGTGGAGGTGGTTCTAGTAGTGGAAGTAGCCAAAGCTCTTCTATTAGTGATGATTCAAGCTCTGTACCATTAAATGACAATTCAAAAGTAGCATTAAAGATGCCCACCCTTAACAATGACTCATCTACTCCATTAGATGAAATAAATAAATAGTAAAGTAGATTTATTCTACTCTACATATATCCAAAAAGACTCCCCTTTTTCCACACTAGTCATTCTTATAAGTGATTGGTCTACATCTACATCTGTTAAAGGTGCATAGACATTCCATACATTGTCATTGAGTCGTAAGATATACTTGAGTGTCTTTCCTTGTGATTGTACCATCTCTTCTATCTCACTTACACTATATCCATCAGGTGCACTTGTAAGTGTCCAACCCTCTTGATAGAGTGAGATCACATTTGTTTGTATTTTACTATAAAGATTGTAAGGCAGATCAAGTGTTTGTACACTTCCTGAAAGTTTTACTATAAATCCCTCTTTGTTATTAAGAGTCCCTAAAATATCAAGATTATAGTTGTTGTCAGATACACTTGTATCTGGTGTCCAATAATTCCACGAATCTGTATATTTAAATACGGCATCTACATCTGCAAAAAGAGTTTCAATATCATAATCTTGATTACAAAGAGTTGTCAAAGATGTTTGATAATTATTAGTACACAGTGTAATAGATGATGGTAATGATACATAGTTATAGGTATCTGTCAATGTTCTTTCTTGTAGTGGTGTTTTTGTAACTCCATAATTTGTAGCTAATTCTTTTATCGCTATTGCATCAAAAAAGTATGTAAGCGTTGTAGTATTTGTATCTAATTGTTGAGAATATACTTTATACCCTGCTCCCTCACTTAAAGTATAAGGGACACTATTATTAGCTAAAATAGTATTCATTTCAGAAGTACTTACTACCCCTTGATATTTGATATTTTCAGTTTCATTAATACTATCTTTTGATTTCTCTTCAGAAGTAATAATATTTTTATGATTGATAATCACTTTTGATTGGAGTATCTCGTCTGTATAGGGATTGATTTGATTTAATTCAAGAGTAATATATTGATTTTCATCTAGCTTTGTTCTCATCTCAAAAAACTGAGTATTGTTCATGTCCAAGGCACTCGCATTTGTATAAGTAGAAGCATCCAAATCAGACTCCAAATGAGAAAGTCTTTTCAGATAACTATAAGAAAGAGTATCTTGAGTTGTTATATCATACACATCAAAACTCATCATATCTATATTCGCATCGCTTTGTATAGTTCCTTGTAGAGTTCGTTTTGTAAATCCCTCGATAAGAAAATTATCCGTACTTTTGACTACTCTTCCTATTTGATTGTTGTTTGTATCTGTAACATTAAAGTTTACTTTATCATCTTCTATCCATATATTTAGATGCAATCGTGTATTTACAAATGAATCACTTGTATCAATATCATAAATATTTTGAGTAAATACCACTTCATCATTTTGAGTAACAGTAGCAATAGCTTCTTGAGAATTAATAGATATACTAGCTTGCGTAGAATCATCTGAAACGATCAGTTTTATATAAGAGTTTTCATCAATATTTGTCACCTTAACATCTGCAATAGCCTCTTTCATAGATACCAAATCATCTTGATAGAGTTCAATACTTGAGCTACTATTTACTATCTTTGTAGCACTAAGTGTTGCATATATTCCATTATCTACGACTGAAGAATTTCTATAATTTTCATCACCAATATTTTGTTTCCATATAGAATCATTAAGAATAGAAACAGTAGTTACTTCTACTGTAATAGTTACCGTTTTTTGAGTACTAGCAGCTCCATCACTTGCTTTTATAGTGAGAGTATAGATATTGTTTTTATCAGCATCCAAAGGATTAGTATAATATGGAATAGTTTTAAAATTCAAAACTCCCATAGAGTCTATCTCAAAAAACTGAGCATCATCGCCACTGAGAGAGTAAGATACAGTATCTCCATCTGTATCACTTGCACTCCATGTTGCTACATTACTAGTACCTTCTATGGTAGTTATACTTGTGGTGCTATTATCAAATGTTGGTGCATGATTTACAGGTACAATAATTGTTTTTGCTACAGTTATTGATGCTGTTATCGTTTCTGAGATACCATTTTTATTGTCTGTCACAGACATTACGACAGTATCTGTTCCACTAAAATCAGCATTTGGTGTATAGGTAATATCTCCACTTGAAAGATTTATCGTTACACTCCCATGACTGGCACTTAATGCACTAGAGATGAGTGTACCATCACTATCTGTAGCTTTTGCGATAATTTGTGCCACATCTTCACTAGCCGAAGTATCTCCCATTGTAATTGTTGGAATACTATTTGTAATGGGACATGTTCCCCAAATTGGTAAAAAACTAGGTGAGTTTAGAAGTAAAGAATCTGTATCAAAATCACTTGGTTTACTTGTGATATTAGATACACACCAGCTTGATAAATTTTGATCGAAAGCCTCATTGCCATAAAACATATCAGACATATTAGTTACACTCGAAGTATCCCAAGAGCTTATATCTTGATTAAAAGCTTTATTAGAAGAAAACATACCAGTCATATTTATTACATTTGAAGTATCCCAAGAGCTAATATCTTGATTAAAAGCCTCATTGTGAGAAAATATTTCAGTCATATCTATCACACTTGAAGTATCCCAAGAGTTAATATTTTGATTAAAATGATTATTTTCAGAAAACATACCAGGCATATATATCACACTAGAGGTATTCCAGTCACTTATATCTTGATCAAAAATACTATTATAAGAAAACATACCAGACATATCAGTTACACTAGAGGTATTCCAGTCACTTATATCTTGATTAAAAATTGTCGCTCCAGAAAACATATTAGACATATTAGTTACATTCGAAGTATCCCAAGAGCTTATATCTTGATTAAAACTATCATTTTCAATAAACATATCAGACATATCAGTTATCTGTCCTGTAAATACATTTGTGACATCAACACCATCAGCTATCATAATATCTAGTGATTCTCTATCAACAATTAATTGATCTATACATTCAGCATTTACACCTGTAGTACCAACATTATTAATATCATAACAGTCTGTTGTAGTTGGAATATAATTATAAAGTTCTGTTACCTCTGTAGAAGTTAATGCACGACTATAAATACGAACATCATCCATTAGACCTACATAGTTTTCTGAAGATCCATCAGTTTGTCCTATTTTCAACAATGACCCTAGTGAATAATAATCATCTTCACCTGAATGGTCAAGAGTCATTAAAACTTTGTCAATATAAAATGTACCAGTATTTACGCCATTAAAAGTAAGTACAATATGATGCCAGTTTCCATCATGAATAGTAGGTGTTGAGTCTATATTTTTACGAGTACCATTACTTCCATAAGCAGAAATTTTACCTCCATTAGATGTATCGCCAGATTGAATAAGTGTATTTTGGGTATCACTAAAAGCACTTGGACTATCGCTAGAGATAAGGTCATGAGCCGTAGTATCAGTAGTATTCATCCAAAAGGAGATAGTTCCAGCTGTACTTGTAGGTATAGTAGTTGATCCTAATTCTAAGTAATTATCACTTCCATTAAAATTATATGACGAACCAATTTTTCCAGTTTCGTATGATTGTGTAGCTGATATAGCTAAATCATAACTATTACCACTACTATCTTCTGTATTGTTCTCAAACTCATAATGAGCTACAAGATCTGTTGTGATATTAGCAAATAGACTAGTGCTAATAACTGAAGTTAAACAGATCAAACTAAATAAAAACTTTTTCATTATTTTCTTCCTCCAAATACACCACTAGCTGTCCCACTAGAAGTGCTTTCTAAATTAAAATTACCACCAACAGCCTCAGCATTTGCTCCATAGTATTTCCCACTCATACTTCCTGTAATATCAGAAACACTACTCGATGTAGCAGCACTTATATCGGTAGAACTAAATCCATTTGCTGTAATAGCACCACTGTTTATAGCAGCTTTCCAATTTCCAATTTCCACCGATATATCTCCTGTAAAGTTTTTAGCTCCAAAATCCATCTCCAGATTTATACTTCCAGTTGATGGAGTGCCATTGACAAGGGCAGCTACATTCCCTGTATAACTTGCCGTGTGATTTGCTTGGATATATGCATCTATGATAGCAGTTGGAGTAGTCGTACCATTGACATAAGTATCGACCTCAAGTCCTTCACTATTGAGAAGATATCCATAGTCTATATACTCACTGTACAGATCACAAGGTTTTGCATCTGTATCACACATAGATTTTTTAGTAACTTCATCTAATATATCATCAACATCATTTATAGGAGAGGTATAAATCCCCTCATCAGTCACATCACTTATAGCTATAGAGATAGTTTGGGTATCAGTTCCCCCTTGATTGTCAGTGACTGATATAACAATCGAATCATCTCCATAATAGTTTTCATTAGGAGTATAAGTGACCAAACCTGTCTGAGTATCAATAGTAGCTGACCCATTTGTAGGCTGTGTTGCTAAAGAGTATGTTAAGGTGTCTCCATCATTATCACTTGCTGTCGTATTTATAAAAAGTATTTCATCTTCTAGTCCATTTGCTATGGAACTTTCTAAAAAAACTGGAGCAGTGTTTGACTTTTCATGTATATCTTCTTCTATCACATCTATATCCTCTTTTGCATTCTCTATACCATTTACTACATTGAGATGATCAGGTGTGTTATTTTTGGGAAGATTTTCTGTATCTATCGTTGGACTTTTATTTTCAGGAGCATCCAATGGCTGACTTTGCTCATGTGGAGTTTGTTTTTGTATCTCTTTTAACTCTCTAAATCCTTCATCCATTTGTGGAGTTTCTCTCAATGCTCCCTGTCGGACTATCACTTGACCATCTTCTTGCATACGAGCATTTTGTCCTTTTGCTACAGGTATCTCAATACCATTTTCATCATGAGTGATCACCCCATGACCATATAAAAATGCGACATCGACTTGCTCTGTACCATCAGGCAGTTCTTGTACTGATGTATCCAAAATAGTTCCACGGATACCAATAGAGGCAGATTTTGTTTTGATCTTGAACCCTTTTGGATTTATTTTCCCAATTTTCCCTGTAATAGTTCTAAATAAACCCTTTCCAAAACCAAAATTTGTTTTGGATCTACTTGGAGTTTTTACATCTAATACAAATTCATTTACTGATAAGAGGGAGCTTTTACCAACCGTAATAGAGGTGTTGTCATTGAACAATACTAAAGCTCTTGATCTTTTAAGTGTTTGGAGTTGATCTTTTAATATAAGAATACTCCCACTTGTCGCAACTATTTTTTGTGCATCTCTCAAGATATACACTTCACCCTTGACAGCTGTAATTTTCCCAACATTTGCAAACACAAATGTAACTGATAATAGTAAAAATAAAAGTATTTTTTTCATTAGAATGCCCTTATAAGATTGAGTGTAAATGTATGTTTTGAATATTCATCAAGTAAGATATTTGAACTCTGCTTTGTATAGTCTATGTTTGATTGGATAATCCACTGCGGCGTATAAATATAGGTACTCGATACTCCAAATTTAAAACGCTTATTTTCTTTTTTAACCAAATCAACCTGATCTGTATCTTTATATTTAGTAATATCATATGCTATACTCGGACTAAAAAATAGCATCGGATTATATTTGTAATTCAAAGAAAACTTTGCCTTTAAACCTAAATAGTCTATATCTGTTTGTGTAGTATCCTCTGCTTTTTCGTCTGTTAGGGTTATATTCGAGGTGAGATCAACTTGATAATTAACTATATGATTAAAAGAGATACTCGCTTCTGTATATTTACTATTTTGTGTATTATCTTGCATATCAATCTTTTTTTGATATTTAATATATCCAAAATATTTATTGTTAGCATCATTTTGATACATAAATTGAGGGAAAAGTGCTATTGTTTTGAGTTTACTTTTTCCTCCATATTTTAAATAGTCTGTATATAAAGCATAATCGATACGAAGTTTTGGGCTATATTGCACACTTAACGCAGGAGTATAACTCAGCAGTGTTATATCTGTTGAGTTATATTGTGAATGAAAACTATCTTTGTTAAAAATCATCACATCTTGTTTGATCTCTTGATTATCATTCATCTTATATTTATAATTTATCAATGCAATCTCTTGATTGTACCACGCAGAATCATCATCTACATCCACACTATTAGCAGCTATTATTGCTTTGTCATTATAATAGTCAAAATAATTACTCTCATCTTGACTTCCATAATTTGAGTCATAATTGACACCTATTATTATCGCACCATTTACAAAATGTTTACTGGTACTTTTATCAATAAGTTTCAAATAATAATCCACAATAACCAAAGTTCCTTTTGGTATTTTTGGATCTTTTTTCACTTCCAAAAATAACTTTTTTGATTCTTTATAAGCACAAGTCATAAAAAATGCTCGTGCCATCTCTAGATTTACACGCATATTATCAGGTTTTTTAAACAAAAAACGCTCATATGCACTCACTGCTTCATCAAAGCGTTGGGTTTCATAAGCACTTCGACCTAGATAAAAATTCAAATTTAAATCATTTTGTTTTGTACTAAAGAGTTCATTGAGTAATGTATAAGATTTTTCATAATTTTTATTTTTAAAATACTCTAAAGCTGTTTTGTATTTTTCAAGAAAAGCATTACTTGTATAATTTGTATTGGACAAAACTTGATTATGAGTTTTTAAGGATTGTAGTTTTTCATTGATAAAATTTGCCTTTTTTAAAATCATATCAGGAAATCTATTTTGTAACTCTTTTCTAATTGTTTCTTTATTCGTAGTATCAACATTGACTATATATATAATATAATAGTTTTTGTTAAATGTAGTTATAAAGTCATAGTGTTCCAATGCTTTTTCTGTCTCAGCAACACACTCAAGACCTCTACAGGTGCTGACTTGAAAAGATTCTGTATTTTTTAAAAGTGTATAGTCTGTAATATGTTTACTGTATACAAAAGAATTAAAAATTAGAAGAAATAATAAATATTTTACGAACATATAAGGTGACCTTTTTTTAATATAGATTATAATTATAACATGATTTTATATATCTATTGTTATGATTGTTTTATCTTATCAAAATTATTATAACCAAAAGTTGTCAGAAAGTTGTCAGTATACTACGCCAATTATATACATTTAAATCTTTTCCCACTCAAACTTACAAATATTTCTCTCCTTTTTAGAAAACTCAATCCCTACGATAAATAACTCTTTATTTTCACTCATATATTTTTCATGATATTTTTTCTCTTTGATTTGAGAAAGAGCTGATGTCCCATCTACTTTAAATTCAATAACAAATATACTCTTTGGGAGTTTCAGAGTTAAATCTATACGACCTTTATTTGTACAATCTTCCCCTATGAGTTCTATCCCCAAAGCTTTTAAATATGCATAAAATACACTTACATAATAGCCCTCATATTCATACATCTTATTTTTTGTAAAAAGGTTGTAGGGGATGCTTGCAAAAAGGGATTTGAATGTTGTTTCAAATGTAGTGAAATTTTGAGTTAAAAGAGATTCATAGATATTATTTTTTATTTGTAGAGGTTGTTGTATTTTACTCATAAAATCTGAGATACTTCCCATAAGAGATATTTTTACCTCTT